>Ga0114919_10001052_pt1 | contig 22143 bp, 19 predicted proteins | sample BlataG_FD_88682 | JGI IMG/M metagenome (GOLD analysis project Ga0114919, IMG submission 88682) | Deep subsurface microbial communities from Black Sea to uncover new lineages of life (NeLLi) - Black_00105 metaG | ecosystem: Environmental > Aquatic > Marine > Oceanic > Sediment | place: Atlantic... | reverse complement strand
TTGAGCGGAATACCCGGAGACGTAGCCACTGCGCTACGTCGAGGACATTCCGCGAGAACCAACGCCGCCTGCCGGATGCCAGCGCAAGCCGCAGCCGGAGTGTTTCTCCGACAGGCTCCTAGCGTGACTTTACGGTAAACCACCACCGCGATTTGACGCAACCGCTTGCTACGATTGATTTATTCCGCAGCAAGCACCGTAGTACCCAACTCGCGGGCGAGATCAATAAGCCCCACATCTTCCGCGATCCGCCGCTGATCCTCATCCATATCAAGCACCCGGTCGACAGCTCCGTTGGTGTAGACCACAAGGGTTTCCTCGATCCTCTTCAGCCGATCCATCGCCCGATCCACGCGGATACTGTTTCCTGTCTCCTGGAGACGAAGACGCAGGATGGCCATAAGCAGAAGAGCAAGGAAGCAGTAGAGGGCGTGGACCCTGATCTTACTGTCGGTCCAGTGAAACATGAGCCACCACAGGCCGGGCTGGGATTTGCTGATGCGGAAGAGGTGCTCGGTTCGAGTCAAGCGCCGGTAAGCCACCACAATGCTGACGTCGTCCCAGTCATGGCAGTCGGTCACCACGATCCGTTTCCCGAGATGCCGTCTCTGAACGGCTCGCTTCTTCTCAAGATCCCACCTCCACTGCAGACCCACCACCTTGCCGGCTTCGATCTCCAGATCCACCTCCAGATACTCCCGCAGGTGCTCCCGAGCTGTCCAGTTCCGGATCTTCTGGCGCACCGAGCCTTCGGCATGCCCCTTGCCTCGGCGGCTCTGCCGCCACCTATCGATGGCTGCAGCCAGTTCCTGGAGTCGCTCATCAGCCTTGTACTGCTCCCGGTTCATGGTGGCCCGTTGCTTGCAGTACAGGGAGGGAGAGAAGACCACCAGCACGGTGCGCTTCCCACCCCACAGCTTGCGCTCGGTGCGGTAGACCTTCAGATGCTTGGTGCCCGGCAACTCCAGTTTCTGATATTCCTCCAGCTCCACCTCCAGCAACTCGGGCAGCCAGCTGTTCGGTACCGCCGTCACATAGTGGATCGCCTGGTGATCCAACTGGCGCAGGTTCGCCTTCGAGACATTCCCCCCATCAAAGACCAACGTCAGCTGCTCAGGCTCCCGCTCCATCCCTTTCATCCACCCCTGGAGCAACCCCTCCCAGGCGAAGGGGAAGTGCCTGGCATCGTGCCGGTTGCCCTCATAACACTGGTGGTAGAGTGGCAGACTCGTCGCCTCGTCCTCGAACAGCGCCAGGGAAAGCTGGCGCAGGTCCATCCGTTTCTGCTTGTTCTTGCCCCGCTGGGCCAGCTCGGTCCGATCATTGAAGCTGTCGATGAAGCTGAAGTAGTTGGTGGTGTCGTACAGGATCGTCCCTCCACCCAACTCAAAGCGCTCAGACAGACAGACGAGCAGGTCGTACTGAATGGCCTCGATATGTCCCGGCTCTACCTGGTCCATATGGTCCCAGAACCGCTGACTGTTGAGCTCTGAGGGCCGCACCTTCCACAGGCGGGAGATCACGCTGTGCTGGTACCACTCATCGTACATGGCCCGCTTGCTCTGCGGATCGATTGCCCGGTTGATGGCCGCAATCACCAGGTACTGGCCCACCGAGAGTTGGGTACGACGCCGGCGCGGTGGTGCCGGTACATGCCGATCGATGATCTCGGACAGACCCAGCTCCTGCGCCCACTGCCACAGCAGAGCCGAGGCCCCGAACTCATGGCTCCGAACTCTTTTAAGGGGGCAGGGCCCGGGGGTGGTGCCCCGGGTGTAAGCTTGCTTGGTTTCCTCCAGAAAGCGGTCCCTGGGACCCAGGTAAACCTGTTCGACGATCCGTGGTTTACCGTTGATCCGGGCCGATCGGACCCAGTAAGCATACTCCCGGCCTTTTTTCTTCTTGTAGATGAGAGAGCTCATAGTGGGGTAATACATAATACATAAACAGACTCGTGTCAATAGAAATAGATAAATATATATAGGGTAATACTCGACAGGAAGGGATACCCATACAATACCTCTAACTTCTTATGTTACAACCGAATGAGTAAAATCTCAGAAAGGGGTAAGACGGCGGTGACGTAAAGTCACGCTAGGCCTCTAAGCCTCGGGCCAGCGTCCCGGGATCTCCCTGCCGCAGGACCTGGCTCGTGATCCAGTTCTGGCAGAAGGAGCAGTGGTGGTCCCACCCGAAAACAGATCTCCACGAGTGTGTTCCATCCCACCCGCCACCGGTAACCAGAGCATGTAGATGTGATGAAACCGGGCGGTCTTCTCCCCCCGGTTCTTGTTATAGCGCGTGTTGATGATCCCCATGATCCTGCCGACGGGTTCGTCTCCGCGCCAGGCCAGAAGCAGGATGGTATCACAGTATGAGAATGAATCGTTTTCCTCCGGATCGAAGTAGGTCCACTCATCCATCCATATGGGGGGTACCCAGTTCTCCCTGCCGGCATGTATCTTGGCTGGCAGGAAGATGAATCGCTTGAGATCCTTCCGGATACGTACCTCTTTCAGCACGATATCCATCGTGGCCTCCGATGCTGGACTGCCGAGGAAGGGTGGATTGTAATCAATGGGTCGGAACGCCGCAAGGCAGGGCCGGAGGCGAGGCTCCATGCCGGCCCGACAGCGAAGGAACAGGGTGTAGAGTGAACAACCAGCGAACAGATGAATGGTTGAAAACGATCAGAAGCCGCGTCGCACCCAGATCCCGTCTCATCCTCGATCCTGCGCGATCGGCTCTCCTGGTTGTGGACATGAATGTCTATTTCGCTTCGTCCGCGGGGCGGTCATTCCTTCCCATGACAATCCAGATCATCCCGAACCTGAAGCTCCTCCTCGATCACTGGCGCGACGTGGGAGCGGCGGTTGTCTACACACGACACGGGCATGAGGGGAAACATGATCTCGGGATGCTGGGAAGGTTCTTCTCCGATTATATCAGGATCGATGAACCGGACTCGGAGATCATATCCGATCTGGCTCCGCTTGATCATGAAGCGGTTATCCAGAAAAAGACATACGATGCCTTCCTGGGTACACCCATGCACGCGATTCTCGAGAAGAAGGGAATCGACCAGGTGCTGGTGACCGGAGTCCTGACACACATGTGCTGCGAGACGACTGCCCGTTCCGCATTTTGCCGGGGATTTGAGGTATATGTCGCAGTCGACGGCATGGCCTCAAACAGTGAGGAACGTCATCTCGGCTCACTGCTCTCGATGGCGGATTCGGTTGCCGTGATGATGAGTACGCAGGAGATCCTCGGGCTGTGAGGTCGGAGTCGATCGTCATCATAGGGGCAGGACCTGCCGGTTGTGCCGCAGCGGTCCAGTGCGCCCGCCTGGGCGTGATGCCGCTACTCATCGATCGAACCGGGAGACCAGGTGGTCTGGTTGTAAACGCATTTTCGGTCGAGAACTACCCCGGAATCGAGCCGGCAGACGGTCGCACCTTCTCGGCGTTCCTGGCTGCATTCCTCGACCGGTTCGACGTCACGATCAAAGAGGGGATAGTGGAGAAAGTCCTCCCCGACGGGGAACACTTCTCGGTAACTACGAACCGGGAGCGCATAGATGTCCGATCGGTGATTGTCGCGACAGGGACACGGCCGGTTCTCCTCGATGTTCAGGGCGCGGAGGAATTGAGAGGGAAGGGACTCCACTACGAAGTTGTGGATCTTCTCGGCCAGAATCCCGATCCAGTGAATGTGGCGGTAATCGGAGGAGGAGAAGCGGGGCTCGATTATTCTCTCTCACTGGCTCGGGCCGGTGCCAGAGTCACCCTACTGGTGAGGGGACTTGCGTACCGTGCCCGCGGGAGACTGGTAGATCTCGCGGAGGCAGACGAAGCCATCACTCCCGAGTTCGGAGTCGAGCTTCAGAGCATCGGGGAATCTGGAGACGGGATAATGATCGAGTACTCGGTGGCGGGAAGAGACGCCTCAGTTCACTGTGAAGGTGTTGTTGCGGCTATAGGGAGAGAGGCCGGCACCCTCGACCTCATCAGGGATTGTCTGCCGGAACCGACGGGGATCGTGCACACCGGTCTGCCCGGACTGTTCATAACCGGTGACGCCCGTCTCGGCGGGCTCGGACAGTGTGGGATCGCAGTGGGTGATGGCCTGGAGGCGGCGATGGCCGCTGTCCGGGTCACGGAGGAGGTGGGGAGGAAGTGACACTGAACATCGTACACACCACAGGTGAGGACGAGCTGGCGCAGGTATTCGTCGCCAGGCTGGCTGACGGGTTCGCCATCGAGTTCGTGGAATCGGTACAGCCGCCAGTTCCGAGAGAGATGAAATGGGTACTGATCGTCTCGACATTACGGGGCTGTCCCATCGCGTGTCCGATCTGCGATGCGGGTGGAGAGTATGGAGGAAAGCTCACCCGGGAGGAGATCATGGCCCAGATCGATTTCCTGATCAGGCGGAGGTACCCGGACGGGAAGGTCCCGGTCCCGAAACTCAAAATCCAGTTCGCGCGTATGGGGGATCCGGCTCTGAACGAAGCGGTTCTGGACGTGCTTGAAGACCTGCCGCGGAAATACGAACTGCCCGGATTGATGCCGTGCATCTCCACAATCGCCCCGACAGGCTGCGAACGGTTCTTCGACAGGCTCCTGGCGATCAAGGACGCCTATTTCCGGGACGGACGATTCCAGATGCAGTTCTCCCTGCACTCCACCGATGAAGAAGCCCGTCGCCGGCTCATCCCTGCCCGGACCTGGGATCTGCGACAGATCGCTGAATTCGGTGACCGGTTCTACCGGAAGGGAGACCGCCGGATCACCCTGAACTTCGCGCCGGCAGAGGGCCAGCCCCTCGAACCATCCCGCCTCGTCCCGCTCTTCTCACCTGACCGGTTCATGATCAAGTTGACACCGATTAATCCCACCCTCGCCGCCGGCCGGTCGGGACTAACCGGTCTGATTGATCCTGCGGATGAGGGCTCGTGCCGCGCGATCGCGGAAGAATTCGAGGCTCACGGTTTCGAAACACTTCTGAGCATTGGTGAATTGAGAGAGAATCTGATCGGCTCGAACTGCGGGATGTTCGTCGCGGAGATGACCGGGATATCGAGGTAAGCGAACCCCTCAGGCGGATATCTCCGCACTCGATTCCCTCTCGGAATCGATGTTCTTCAAATAGGTGCCGACAGGCTCCTCGGTTTATCGCAACTGAAGGACGTTTGCTGCTGATAGTTTTGATACAGGAGATATTCTGGAAACAAACTGGCGAAAGAAAGGCAAATAAAGATCTCGGAAATGGTCGATACATACTGATGAAGCCAGTGTTGGAACATCCGAAAAGAAGAGCCACTCCTTTGCTATTAATATGAGATTCTATGCGGGTGGATGGAATATTGGCGAATGACAGGTCATCCGCCGTGTAGGTTACAGGACCGATCCGTCCGGACTCAGAGATGGCGGGTGTGCTTCGTGCGGTCATGCAATCCCGGGGATCTGGACCCAGCAACAGGCCTTCTCTTTCAGACCTGATTGAGAATAACCGGTCCTCCGGTTCAGGCCGATTCCAGGGTTGCCGGGCCTTTGATTTGAAAGGCGGCAAAAGCAGTCAAGACCGCGCTCAATCCTTTCATAATGGCGACCAGCAGGCACGTGCCCACAATACCCAGAACCGGCACCAGTACGATGCCGGTGACCAGCGCCCCAAGACTTCCACCCAGATGGTCCGCGGCCGAGACGGCACCCGCGGCACGGGCGGTGCTCTCTTCACCGCTCAGCCATACTGAAGAAGCGAGTGGGAAAATTATACCGCCCAGTACACCGGATACGGCTACCAGCAGGTAGATCACTATCTGGACCGGCAGGTCGGCGCCAATCCCCCTGAGGAACCCGAGCACCGGCACCAGCAGAACAGCGAAGACCATGATACCGGTATCCAGCATGAAGACATCCCTCAGGTCCGATCCACTGGCCCCGTCACTGTGCTTCCTGTATCTTCGGCCGGCCAGTGACAGCAGGCGACGGTTCATGATCCAGCTCCCCATGACAAGCCCGAACATGAAGACTCCTATAACCAACCCGACCATTCCATAGACATACCCGTAGAGGACCTGGAAGGTGTAAAGCAGGACGATTTCGACTGACATGCTCGCGAGTCCGGTGGTGCCCACAGACCACAAGATTGCTCCACGTTTCAGCGACTCCCCTCCCCTGACAAAGCCCGCCAGGCCGGCCAGCAGCGTCAGAGCGATCAGCCCCGCCACAATCCATCCGAACCTCACCCGCAGTAAAGCCGACAGAAGATCCGACCTGCCGCCGGCCGGCGCCTCTTCACCTGTGTGAGCCTCCCTGCCCGTTGCGACCCACATCCTCATATGGTAGAGGGCGGCTGCCGGCCTGTTGTCGGTATTGAGGAATCGAGGGGGCTGCTGCCGGAGCGCCCGGCGTACGGTCTCGCGCTTGACCGGATCCAGCATATCGGATGCCCCCTCAAACCAGAGTGGATTGAAGTAGGGGGATTCGATCCGCCTGGAGCGGAACCGCTCGGCGAGAGCCTTGCCGGTGTCAACAAGTACTCCTCTCTGCCCGGCGGCAAAGATCCTGGCAGGGTTGCCGAATGTGATCAGTACATCCGGAAAGACCCTCTCAAGGGATCCCAGAACGCTTCCGACATAAGTACTCATCTCTGGTCCCCAATGTCCCACAGATGCTGAAATCGAGAACGCCAGGACACCATCTTCGATCAGAACCCGCTCCAGCTCAGCAAAGAATTCCTCCGTATAGAGCCTCGCTTCCAGAGTCGAGGCAGGTTCAGGGGCGGCAAGCAGTATGAGATCGTAACGCGGTGTGCCCGCCTGCGCCGTTTCCTTTACGAACCGGCGTAGATCGGTAAAATGTATGTTGGGCAGGCCGCTTTCGAGAGCATCACGGTCTGGGACCGGCAGGAGCGGGCGTATCGATTCCAGCAGCCTCCTGTCCAGAGTCACGTAGTCCAGTCTCTCGGGCCTGTGACGTATAAGCTCCTTGATAAGTCCTTCTGCACCCCCCCCCAGGACCAGTATCCGGTCCGGGGAAGGATGTTGGCAGGCTGCCAGATGGGCTTCGATTGCAAGAGTCGTATGATCGGGCCAGGTGGCCGCAATAGTCCCGTTTGTATATGTGCTGAACTGGTTGGCGAGCCGCCCCACAGCGATGTTCTGGTACTTCGAGTCGACGGAGCTGACCAGTTCCTGCCCCGGGGCAAAGCTGCGCCATCGCTGCAGGAGTGAGGTAGCGTTCAGCCTGCCGGAAAGGCCGCTGAAGATCCCGGCGGCCATAAGCACGGCGAGTGCAATGATGGCCAGTGGTGCAGATCGTGATACTGCCTCCCGGTGCCCAAGGAGAGCCGTAACGGCCGCCAGCATTGCACCACCGCCGAGCATGAGTGAAACGGCGTCAACATTTGCCACTAACATAAAGGAAAAGAGTGCCCCCCCGACCAGGCTGCCGGCCGATTCGAACAGGTACACCCACCCCACCGAACGAGCTTTCTCGATGTTATTTCCATTCCCCTCACCGAGCAGTGCACTGGCGGCGGGAAAGGCCAGGCCCACCCATAAGCTCACGGGTACTGAAGCCATTGCAGCAACCAGCAGCATGCCCGGAAGACCTATATACTCACCAGGCCCGGAACCCAGCAGATGACGTGCGTCTCTGAGCAGGACCACATCGGCCGTCATAAGCAGCGGCATGACCAGATTCGAAACGGCCAACACAGACCACGGTCTGCGCGCCTTCCCGACCAGCCGTCCTCCTATATGAGATCCGATGGCGACCCCCGCCAGCCAGCAAGCCAGCACCAGTCCCCATGAGAGCTCCGATCCGAACAGGAGAACCTGTGTCTCCCGCAGCAGAGTCGCCTGGGCACAGACTGCATATGCACCGAGAATGAAATAGGCGGATAAGACGGCATGTCTCAGACGCATTGAAAGCCACCTCTTCGGGCAAAATGTGGACCCGGGTCCCAGGCAGTCTTGAAAGATATTATCTGAGAGTCCCTATGCTCATCCAGGCGGGAATTGATGTACGCCAGGTCGAGGTCCTGATAACTGAATAAAGATATACAGGGTATTGAGCCCTACTCGGCTCTGAGCGTTTCAACCGGGTCAACGAGCGTAGCCCTTCGGGCAGGCAGGTAGCTGGCCAACAACGCAACTGCTGTCATAACCAGAGCTGCAATCGCATATACCGTCAGATCATCGTGCCGCACCCCGAAGAGCAGGCTCTCCAGCACTTTCATGCTTGCGAAAGAAACCAGCAGCCCCATGCCAACTCCGATGCCGCCCAACAGCTCCACCTGGCCCACCACCAGCCTCTTCACCGCCCCGCTGTCCGCGCCAAGCGCCATCCTGATCCCGAACTCGCGCGTCCGTTGGGAGACCGAGTAGGCCACCACACCGTAGACTCCCACTGAAGCCAGCACGAGAGCGATAACGGCGAAGATCCCGAAGAGAAAGGCATAGAGGGGTTCTTCCCAGTTGCGCTGCCGTATGACCTGCTCCATCGATAGGATCTGATAGAGGGGAAGATCGGCATCAACCGTCCATACCGCCCGACGCGCCGATTCCACCATACCGAGCGGATCACCGGCCGTATTCAACACAAAAAAGGCGGAAGACCTCCCCTCCTGCGCCATGGGACGGTAAACGCACCGCGCAATATTCCGGTTGAATCCCGCCTGCCGCACGTTGCCCACCACACCAACAATCTCTATCCAGTCCTCCGGCGAGGGTTGATACGAGAATGCTATTCTCTTTCCCAGAGGGTCCTCTCCCGGCCATAAGGACTCTGCGAATAGCTCATTGATGAGAGCCACAGGGGGTGCACCTTCGCGGTCCCTCTCATCGAGATACCGGCCCTTGAGCAGGGGAATGCCCATATCGGCAAAATAACCGGGCGAGACGGCCCGACGATTGGAGGCCATCCGCCCTTCAGTATCCGGGTCCTCCCCCTCGATACTGAAACGGCTGGTCCAGTTGGATCGGCTCATCGGCAGGTGTGATATCATCGAGGCGCTGCTCACTCCCGGAAGCTGTTCAAAGCGATCGAGTGTCTCCTGGAAGAAAGACGCCGCCTGCCGGGTCGAGCCGTAGCGGTCACCGGGAAGGGAGATACGCATCGTGAGCTTGTTCTGCTTCTCGAATCCGGGATCCACCGTGTAAAGGCGGAGGAACCCCTTCATCATCAGACCTGAACCGGTAAGTACTACCAGTGCCAGGCAGATCTCAAAGGCCACCAGGAACGAACGGAACCAGTTCAGCCGGCTGCTGCCGGCCGTTCTACCACTGCCTTCGGTGAGCGCCTAGTTCAGATCGGAACGGAAGGCTTCGACGGCGGGCGCCATACCGAAGAGGATCCCGCAGAAGGCGGTGAGCGCTATCAGTATGAGGATCACCCAGATGTTCATACTGAAATCCAGGTAGTATGGGATTTCTTCGGGTATGTAGCGAATAATCAGATCACGGCCGATGCTTCCCAACACTATACCCAGCGCCCCACCAAGTAGTGCGAGAAGTACACTCTCGGTAAGGAGCTGCTTCATGACCCTGAACCGGCCTGCCCCCAGAGTTACACGGACGGCTATCTCGCGTTCCCTCGCAGCCGCCCTGGCAAGGAGCAGGTTTGCCACATTCGCACACGCCAGCAGAAGGATAAAACAGACGACCCCGTAAAAGATGCTGACCGGCTCCAGGAAATCCTCGGTCAGACTGTCTCTCATGGACCTTACAGAGACGCCGATCCCCCTGTTCGTGTCCGGGTAATTTTCGGAGATTGCGGCGGCGATGCCCTCCATCTCCAGCTGGGCACCCTTCCGGTAGATCCCCGGTTTGAGCCTGCCCACAACATCGAGATAGTGGATGCCGCGTATATCCTCCTGGCCGGGCCGTAGTGCCGTCCACAGAGTGGCGTTGTCGGGAAACGCGAACTCCTTCGGCATGATCCCGATGACCGTATGTGCCTCGCCGCTAAGAGTGAGTGTCTCCCCGATGATGCCGGAATCGCCCCCGAAGCGCCTGTGCCACAGACCGTTGCCAAGGAGCACAACCGCCGGGGCGCCCGGCTCCTCATCCTCCAGGCGCAGACCGCGGCCATATTGGGGCTGCTGTCCCAACACATTGAAATACTCTGAGGAAACCCGGGCGCCTATAAGCCGTTCCGGGTCACCACGTCCAGTAAGCGTGAATCTCGACCAATCGTAAGCGGCAAGCCCGCTGAAGATATGGTTCCTCTCTCTCCAATCCCGGTAGTCCGGATAGGAGACGGCCATAGACCTCCAGCCCCGCTCCGGCAGGGTCTCCTGGACGACCATCAGCTCTTTCGAATCCTCAAAGGGAAGAGGGTCGAATAGGAACTCATAGAAGAAGGGGAACATCGCCGCATTCGCACCAATACCCAACCCCAGACAGAGAACAGCAGCCACAGTGAAGAGAGGACTCCTGGTCAGCATCCTGATACCGAAGCGGATGTCCTGCCATAGACTGCCCAAATAAGCCTCCGGATCAATATGGTTTACAATACTTCCTGGTCTGATAGTCAGGACGCCTGAAACGCACTGATAGTTGCACGGATGACATGTATTTCAATCCGGCCCAACACATCCAGGAGAGATTGTATATTGGTGATCCGTCCCCTGCCAGCTGCTTCCCTCAGCCACGAGCGCCATTGCCTGACATCTCTGCTTCCGATCCGGCGCACCGAGTTGTCTTTGGCCCATTCTGCCGCCACCAGTCGACCGAGGATGCTCATCTTGGTCATTAATTGGATCCGTTGTTCAGACTGTTGAACTCTCTCCAAAATGTTCTCACACTCCCTGGTCCAGCCCCTGGCCAGAAGGTTCCCGGAATAGAAAGTCAGAACCCACTTCCAGTACTCCCCCCAGCTCTGCCGGGCATTATTGGCCTCGTCTTCCTCATATCTGGGACGGAAGTCCCCTGCGAGCGGGGAATAGAGAATTCCGGCGGAATCCTGGATGGCATGAGACCAGGTCTGAGCCTGATGAGTCCGATCCTGCGCCCGCAAAGCCCTCTCCTGTGCCTGGCCCAGTTTCGGAGGGTTTGCGCCGACCGCTCCCGAAGCGAGGACAGCCAGGAATGAAAAGGCGAAGAGACTGGAGGGGCACATTGACTCACTCCTGACAGATCAATCCCTTGAAGTTTGTCAGTATCCGCTCTGTCATACCCCACACCAGGTGCGATCCGAATCGATAGCCCTGGACAGTGAGGGAGAACCCTCTGACCTTGATATCCTCTGTAACCCGTGCCTCTAAAAGACCCGCCAGGGGAACCCAGAAGTGAAGTGCTACCTCCTCGCTCGGGGTGACCGGCTGTTTCTGCTCCAGGCCGAATACGAAGGGCCGGACCAGCATGGGTGGCAGGAAGAGAGAGGATGTGCTCAGATCGTCAAGTTCCCCGAGCAGTTCACCGTGGGTGAGGTCTACGGCCGTCTCCTCAAGGGTCTCGCGGATTGCAGTTGTTTGAAGATTACTGTCCTGCTCTTCTATCCGCCCTCCGGGTAAGGCAATCTGGCCCGACCAGGGATCATCGTCCCGATCGGTCCGTTTGATGAGCAGCACTTCAAGGTCCTCATCACGCTGAATCAAGGTCAGCGCAACTGCAGCTTCGATCCTGCCTTCAGGGTCGGCCCGCACCGGGCAGTAGCGGGTAAGCTTTCCACATATTGATTCGATGGTAGTCTGCATCTGCTTCCTGTCAGACAAGAATATGATTAATAGACAGGGGACGATACCAGACGATAAGAACCAGGAATAACAAAGAACAACATATGGACGAACAACTTCTCTGCTTCAACCGCGAACTCCTCCCTGAAGATCTGGGGGTTTCAAGCGTTTTCTACGACGATTCGCTCTGGAACCGGATCCTTGACAACCTGGAGATTGTGCCGCGCTCACAGGCCGAAACCGACTACACCCGTAAGCAGCTTGTCGCCTATATCCTCGTGCGCTCTGGTGAGCTCATCCTCACCTATAAGCGGACTCCCAAGACCAATGAGCAGCGTCTGCGGGAACTCTACTCAATTGGCATAGGCGGACACGTGAACGTGGAGGATAGAAGCCAGTTCTCCCTCTTCGGTTCCGATGCCGGGTTCAACATCGAATTCATCCGCGATGCTGCCTGGCGCGAGATCGACGAGGAGATCAGCATTGAGTCGAAGGTCGTGAGGGAACCGGAGATCATCGGATTCATCAATGACGATTCAAACGATGTGGGTCGTGTCCACTTCGGTATCGTCTGGCTGCTTGAAATTGAAAAACCGGAAGTCTCGGCAAAAGGGGCTCGAGGCCTCGGAGACCTGGGATTCAACACCCTGCCCCACATGCTCGACAACAAGGACCAGTTCGAAAGCTGGTCACGGCTGCTGATTGAGTACCTTATAGTACCTTCACCACCAGTGCTGTAAGGAATCCTATTAGAGTCGAGAGGCCTACGATAGCCCCTCCCTGTTCGAAAGCCTCGGGAAGCATCGTTTCGGCAATCATCGTCAGCATTGCCCCCGCGGCCAGTCCTTCTATGCCTGCAATCCAGAAAAAGGCAGCGCCGGTCGGATGTGCGGGGAATATCAGCACCCCAACCACGGCGCCAATTCCCGTTATGATACACAGAGACGACCACATCCATAGCACCCTGCCGACTCCCATCCCTGAGCGGCGCATCCCGACCGAACTCGACATCGCCTCCGGCAGGTTGGCCAGAAAAACGCCGGCAATAAAAGCCAGGCTTATCCCGGCGGCACTGGCAGACAGCATGCCGATGATGAGCGACTCCGGGATACCGTCCAGTAAAATTCCCAGCCAGATAGCAAGAGCCGCCCCTTTCGCCCTGACCGCCTCCTGCGTCGCCTGGTCGATCTCCTGATCAGTCAGCGGCATCTGCAGATGCTCCAGATGCTTCAGACACGCGTTCTTCCACTCCCCGGCACGGTAGCCCGGGGATTTCTTCGAAAGCTCCTCCGCCCTATGATCAAAAAGTTCCTGAACGGCGTCCCGCAAGGTTTCGGATTCGGACAGCAGGCTGTCGAAATCGCTGTGGAGAACTTCCAGCACCTCAGTTCTGGTCTGCGCCCTTGCCGTTGCATTGCGTTCGGCCCGGCTGAGCAGAGCCATCTCGCCGAAGGTGTCATTATCCTTCAGAACCGCAACAACTGTGTCCTTCCCATCATCACCTTTCCTGGATATCTCCACTTCACCGGAGGAGATGAAATAGAGCGTGGAACCCACATCGCCTTCCCGGAAAAGCACCTCGTCCGGTTCGAAGACCTCCCGCTTCATACGGGGAATGAGTTTGACGATATCCCCCGGTGGAAGAGCTTGAAGTAGTGTCACCTGACTCAGTTCATTAATCACCCGCTTGGCCGTCAGGGTCTTCAGCGTGGTAAGGTACTTCTTTGTCGTGGTGAACTTTCGCAGGAACGCACCACGGTTGTTGAGCATCATGTTGAGGAAGTCGAAGAACAGCCCGCCAGCTACAGCAGCGGCGATTGTAACAAGGATTATCCCCCTGCCGTGCTCCTCGACGTGATGAAGTGCCTGGCCGAAGAGCTCGATAGTGAGTGCAAACAGGAGCGCCCCTGCCCCGAAAGCCATCAAGGCCGATGTGACTTTTTTCCCGGGCCTGGCGGTCAGTCCGATCGTTGCGCCAATGGGAAGAGAAACGGCGCTCATGAGGCCCCAGAAAACGGCTATCTTCACTAGCTGGAAAGGAATGTCCATATCTCCTCCACATTTCTGAAATCACGATCCTAGGAACCTGTCGGAGAAACGCTCCTAGTATAACGACACTCTGATTGGAGGTATCTCACTTGGAGTAGATTTTTACTTGAGATGGCAATATGTCGCAGCAATCGTACGCCACATTTTAAATAAAGGGAAAGCTGTCTTGTTGTCGCCGGTATTGTGTGTTAAAAGACATGAATCATGATCGAATCGGGTCAGAACCCAATTTCCCTTCGACGCAGAATCGTATGGGGCGCAGTCACTCTGGCCGTTCTGGCGACCATCCTGTTCGGTTGCACAGTCCTGATCCCCGCCTGGCGGGATCCGGTGAAGTTCTTCACATCCAGGAGATCGCAGGCCTTTGAAGCGCGGGTGGATACACTCTGGCATGAGAGCGGGCTCATCCTGCAGTCACTGCGTATTGAGGGACGAAGGAATCGCGACGGATCCGGTGCTGCCGTGGCCTTCAATGCCTATACATGCCGGCCCCAGGACCAGGCCGATACGCTGCCGGCATTCGTCCTCATGGGCGGCATCCGGACCGGGCGCGATGCCATGCGACTGATCTCACAGCGCCCAGAGATTGCAGAGATGGGACTTTTCATAACGCTCGACTATCCATGGGCGGGGCCCAAAAAATTCAAGGGACTCCAGATAGTACCGTATATCCCCGGGATACGACGGGCCCTTTTCGATGGCGTCGAGGCAGTACGGCTGGCCATCGACTACCTGGAACGGCAGGAGGGCATCGACCATAAACGCATCATCCTGCTGGGCGGTTCGGTCGGCGCGTTCTACGTCGTCGATGCTGGAGCAATCGACCCACGTCCGGCCGCCGTGGTGGCCTTCATGGGCGGCGGTCGGCTGGGATCGCTACTGGACTGGAACCTGCGCCACGGCGGCTATACATCCTCCCGGATCGTGAGCTCGGTTTTCGGCCATTTAACCGCGCTGCTTATCAGACCGCTCGAACCGGTCCGTCTTGTCGGCCACATATCCCCTATCCCCTATGTTCAGATCAGCGCCACAGAGGATGAACGGATCCCGGAAGCAAATGCGCTGGCTCTTTACAACGCCTCCCGGGATCCGAACAGGCTCATCTGGATCACGACGATTCATGTGATGCCATATATGGATGAACTGATTGAACAGATGATGGCCGTTGCACGAAAAGAACTGGTCGAACTCGGGTTACTGCGGTCAGGCCAAGGTCAAGCCCATTGAATCTGCTGTCTCGACCGCGATCTGTATCTTTTCCAGGTCTGTAAGCCTGTGGCGGTCGGCCATGACATCGCAGGAGCAGGAAACGATTTTATCAATGACCTTCTCATAAATCCGGACTATCAACTCAAGGATGAAGACACAGTCGGGGTCGAGTTTCCCCTCGAGCACCTGCATGTCGGCACGCCCCCTGCTCGCCGAAGCCCGAGCCCTTTCCACCAATTCTCGAATAAGAGCTTTCAGGGGCGGACTGGTGATCCCTGAATCAAGGTCAGAAAACAGGACCTGTTCAGTTATTCCATGCGCAGCCATATCTTCGGACGTCAGGTAGAGCAGTCCCCGGTCTCCGGCGGCGATATCGTGCGGGAGATCGCGGAGAATATGCCCGATATATGCAAATAACCCCAGCTCCCGACCGCATCGAATCAGATCAAATTCATCGGGAGGATGATATGCCCCTCCCTTATCGGGTCGTACTGCGGCAATCAGATAGAGATAGATGGTCGTAGGAGCCACCGAGGCGCCTTCGGTGTACTCCAGAAACTCTCTGTAGGATTTGAATCTTCCCTCTTCCAGGTCCCACCCCATGGAAGTGAAGAAGTTCTCCCAGAGCACCGCGGGAACCGGAAAAAGTTCAATCGCTTCGCTGAAAGTCGCCAGAAGAACGTCAACCTGAGGCTGGCCGGTTCCGCAGATGTCCTGCTCATCCGGAGAGCGGCCGGCCAGGCATGCTGTTACAATTCGACGCCATGCTTCGAGGATTTCACGCTCCCGATTTCTTTCATCATCCGAGATCTCTCGTCTTGCAAGAACCTCGTCGATACGATCATCGACGATCCTCATCACGGCGTATAAGGCACAGAACGCCCTGTACTTCTCCGGATCGGCGAAGTAACAACTCGTACGATAAAGGTTGTTCAGATCTCTGGACGCAATGGTCTCTGCAGTAGCGTAGATCCCTTGAAGCGAACCGGGGCTCCAGACCTGCTTTATCGACTTATTGCCCGGTATTACGGCTGAAGGCATAAGTAGTCCTGGTAAGCCACAGAACGTCGGAGACTCTTACTCCAGCGGAGATTTCTCCTCAGGGGTCGGCTCCGGCTCCACTCTTTCCTCCGGCCGAGATTACTCCTCAGGGGCAGGCTCCGGCTCCACTCTTTCCTCCGGCCGAGACTCCTCCTCAGGTGCAGGCTCCGGCTCCACTCTTTCCTCCGGCCGAGATTCCTCCTCAGGTGCAGGCTCCGGCTCCACTCTTTCCTCCGGCCGAGATTCCTCCTCAGGGGCAGGCGCCGGCTGCGCCGCCTCCACTTTCTTCGTCTTGCACTTCAATATGGTGTAGACGGGAGAGTATCCGAAGATGCCGGTCAACAGCAGCAGAAATCCGATTACTATCAGAACGATCCCCAGCGCGCCCGTTACAACACCACCAAATCCCAGATAGAGGATCACCGCACCGACAACGATCCGGACGACCCTATCCCAGACTGCTTCGTTTACAAATGCCATGTCCGCTCCTCCGCTCAGTGTGAAGGAATTTTGCACATCTACTGAGTTTATCAATTACTGACGATAGAGGCAAACTGTGTAAGAGGTCCAACTTCATGCGCTGCCAGGGCTCCAGGGCCTCTCGTTTTTACGGGTGCCGCATAAATTGACCCGGATGCCGAGCGCATCGGCCATTGCCGCCCTGGCGAACATAGCCCGGTCGGCATCCGGGGCGTTCCTGGCATAGACCACCTGGATGTGGTTCGACTTATGCTTAGCCATCATCTGGTCACGGCTCACGCCGTAGGTAACGGCGTGCATGATCGGCCACTGCGATGTAGTTGAATCCCAGCGGCGCTGGGTCTCCTCCCGCGGTAGCTCGATAACCTTTCCCCGGCCGATATCCATGTTGAGCCGGTCGTCCTCCATGTAGATGCGCGACCAGACGATCTCGCCCGGCCTGCTCACACCCTTGATCGTGCTGCCGCCGAGGCGGAAGTACAACGGGGGCTGACGCTCCCCCACCGCCCCTGCCCAACCGCCAATCAGGTGCGCCGGTGGAACCGACCCGCTGATCTCGAAGACCCAGACATATTCATCGGTGGTTCCCGATCGATCCCAGTCACCCCACCGCAGGTCGTGCAGGGTGTTCTCCACGGGCTGACCCATCGCCCTATGCACCCTATAGGTGATCAGGCCGTCAAGCCCGGCACACTCGTCTACTTCGTTGAAGTGAATGAGTGGTTCGCCGCGATAGAGGATGCGTCCTCTCGCGTCTTTGACCGGCGGCCGCTTCGAGTTGTTTAGCATGCCCTCGATCAGGTCGGAGGCGGGCAGGCAATCCTTCAATCCCTGCTGGTATTGAATGCCGATACAGTCGCAGCCGAAATCGCCTGCGATCCGCAGGGCCGCGATGTACATCTTGCACTGTGTCAGCACCTGGTTCTTCGTCAGGTCATCTTCTTCCTTTGGCCCGAACTTGAACTTCATCCCCGCTTTCCGGATCCAGTTGTATACCTCTCTGGCCTCCCGGTTCGATACCTGTGAGGTGGCATGGACGAGGGCCGACTGACTGAGCCGTTCCTTGTAAACCCCTGTCGGGTTGAGCAGGTGGTCGGGGATGATGGCGTTGAACATACCCATACAACCCTCGTCGAAGACTCCCATGATAGCCTTCTGGTGCTGCAGCTGGGCGGCCAGCGCCTGGCCCAGTCTGCGCTCCCGTGCGGGAACCTTGATTGAGGAGAGAGGCCTGACGTGACCGGGCCGGTGGATGACCCTGCCCCGTTCCAGCCAGGTCTTCAGTCTTTTGATGAAGGCCGGATCTCCTAAATCTTCGCTCCACAGCGTCGTGTACCTCACACCCGCCTTGGTGAGCGAGCCGTTCAAGTTTAGCATTCCCACCAGGCCCGGCCACTGCCCCGACCAGTTGGCCACAGTGAGGATAGGACCGCGGTGGCTGATAAGGCCATGCAGTATATGATGCGAATACTGCCATACGGCCTCCGCGACTATCAGTTTTGCGTCGGGGTCAATGCCAGTAAAAACCACCATCCCCTCTTTCTGCGAGTCGATGAAGCCGTGCCCGGCCGATCTCTTATAAGGGTGGGCGCGGATCAATTCGTAACCGCACGATTCCAGGGCAGACTTCAACGCACCTTCCATCTCCCTCTGTGCTTTCCAGCACACACGGTTGGCAGATTCACGCAGGTCACCATTCGCTATCAGGACAACCTGGTTCTTACGCATCTTCTTCGGTTTGCTCTGTTTCGGGATGTTGTAATCAGCCATCTGATCCTTCCTTATATTGTACCGTCGTGGCTGCCCTGCGATGACGCAGGCGGTCAAGAGCCACAGCAGCTACAATAATAGCCCCCGTTACTATCTCCTGGACCCAGTTGTCAAGACCGAGCTTTGTACACCCGTTATCAACCACAGTCATAATCAGCGCGCCAACGAGGGTGCCGCGTATGGAGCCTTCACCACCCGCCAGGCTGGCGCCGCCGATCACAACTGCCGCAATCACCCTCAGTTCATATCCTTCCGCGGTTGTCGGGTCCCCCATCGAGAGGTATGCGAACTGCAGCAGAGCCGCCAGACCGGCACAGCCGATACCGATGATGTAGATGAACAGCTTCGTGCGCTCGACCTGGACACCGCAGAGACGGGCGGTCTGTTCGTTGGAACCGATTGCGAATATGTGACGGCCGAACCGGGTGTAGCGCAACATTCCTGCCATAACCAGGGCTAGGACGAGCAGTATCCACACTCCCGGAGCCAGAACCGAACCGAGCCCTTCCGCCGAGTTAGTCATCAGGTCGTTCAACCAGGTGACACCCTCGGGGTAAACGGGCTGGTTATCCCCCAACCCCTTGGCGGTCCCCCTCAGCGCTCCCCACATACCCAGGGTGACTATGAAGGGCGCGATCGGCACCTGCTTCACAACCAGTTCGCTGAAGGCCAGGATTGCGCCGAACGCAGCCGCCGCCGCGAGTATTGCCAGCACCGGTCCGGCAGCCCCCCATAACCACATTGCCACCAGTACACCAACGATCATGGCGGCGACCCGCCCGATATATCCTATGACTATCGCGCCGACGGCGGCGCCGCAAAGCATCCCCGCTCCGATCCCCCCCAGCGCCGCCATCAGAGGGGACAGACCGGCGTTGAGTAACAGGGCGATCACCACGGTACCGAGCGCGATGGTTGAGCCCACCGAAAGGTCGATCCCCCCGGAGATGATGATGAGCGTGGCGCCGATCGCAGCCGTACCGACCACCGCCGTCTGCAGCAGCATCAAGCGCTGGTTGTCCCATCTCACGAAGTCTCCACCCATGAGTACCGCGAAGAGAAGCCACACGAAGATCAACCCGACCAGCGGACCCAATTGACCGAGCAGTGCCACGCCGGAGCGATTCCCTGCAGCTGGCACATTCTGGATACCCGGCTCGTTCATGCGGCTTCCCCCGTGCCGGTGGCCTCGAGCATTATCCGGTGCCCGTCTATCTCTTCAACGGGACGGGCCTCTCCCAGGCGTCCACGGCACATGACAGCCACACGGTCGCAGATGCCGAGCAATTCCGGCAGGTAACTGCTGATGATCAGCACCGCTTTGGGAGGTCTGCCTCCTGAGGAATTATCCGCATTGACGCCTGCCGTAAGCTCGTCGATCAACCTGTAAATCTGTACCTTGGAGCCGACGTCGATGCCCCGCGTCGGTTCGTCGAGCAGCAGCACATCCACGTCGGCGTAGAGCAGGCGGGCGATAGCCACCTTCTGCTGGTTGCCTCCCGAGAGGTCGCTCAGCGGCTGCAGTGGAGAGAGGCACCTGATAGGGATCCTGTCGATCCATGGCCGGGATGCGCGGACCTGACCCGAAGGCGTCACCAGCCCTAACGGCCCGAGACCCTTGAGGTTAGGCATAGTGAGGTTATCGGCCAGGCTGAGATTGAGCGCCAGTCCCTCCCGGTTGCGGTCTTCGCTTACCATACCCACTCCCTGTGCCCATCGGCGGCTTGGAGATGCGGAACCGGCAAAGTGACCGACTTTCACTTCGCCCCGTACAACTGGGTCGAGCCCGAAAATGGTGCGCAGCAGTTCCGTACGGCCCGAACCCACCAGACCCGCTATGCCGAGCACCTCCCCCCTGCGCAGCTTCAGCGAGGCCAGGTAGGGCAGACCGGATCCGGCCATATCATTGACCTCCAGGACCACATCCCCGGTCTTGCGAGGTGAGCGCAGGTACATGTCCTCCAACTCGCGGCCAACCATCATGGTTATGATATCGTGCACTTCCACGGCGGCGGTCACCCCCTGCCCTACAGGAAGCCCGTCTCTCAGTACTGTGAATGTGTCGCTTATCTCCTTCACCTCTTCGAGGACGTGGGAAATGTAGACAATGGCCAGACCGTCGGTCTTAAGGTATCGGACCAGCTCGAAGAGTGTCTGGATATCCTTCTGCGTAAGGCTGCTCGTCGGCTCGTCGAGCACCAGCACGCGACACCCGATCGCCACCGAGCGGGCCACCTCGACCAGCTGTCGCTCGGCGACCGACAGGCGTGCGACCTGTATGTCCAGAGGAATATCGGGCCGGCCGACCTGCTTCATGGCCCCGGCGGCCAACCGGCGGACCTCGCCCCACTTCACGAAGGGGCCGAGGGTCGGCTCGAGGCCTAGCATGATGTTCTCCATGACAGAGAGGTGCTGTGCCAGCGAAAGCTCCTGGTAAATCATGGCCACACCGGCGCTTCGGCCATCGGCGGGAGAGCGCGGCCTGTACGGTTCGCCGTCAAGCCACATAAGCCCCTCGTCGGCCCGGAGGGCGCCGGCGAGTACCTTCATCAACGTGCTCTTGCCTGCACCGTTCTCGCCGATCAGGGCGTGGATCTCTCCAGCCCGCACCTCGAGATCGACACCACCGAGAGCGACGGTCGCGCCGAATCGCTTGCGCACACCCTCCATGCGCAGGCGCAAGGGCTCCGGCTCTTCAGAGATATCCGTTGAAGTGTCTGTCATCTCACGCAGCTGCTCAAAGGCACTCGATCACCGCCCTATCAGGCGTTTTATATCCGGGTCATTCATATTATCACGGGTCACCACAACCGCCCCGGTATCGATTACCGGCTCGACCTCCTCGCCGTTCAGGTGCCGGACCAGCGCAGCGACCGCCATATACCCCATCTTCTCCGGGTCCTGGACGACGAGCGCATCGATCTCCCCGTCGACCAGAGCCTGAACAAGAGGCGGTGAGGCGTCGAAACCGACAAACTTCACATCGCCCGCCAGCCTCTCCTGTCGCAGTGCCAGCAGCATACCGTAGGTTGCAGATTCGTTGGAGCAGAAGATCCCGTCGGCCCTGCGGACCTGGTCAATCATGTTGAGGGTCTGTGTCTTCGCCTCACCGGCGGTGGGGCCGGCGTACCGGTTGTCGACGAGGACCCCCATCCCCGGCTTCTCCCCGACAGCCTCGAGGAAACCTTCCTCCCGGGCGCTGGTGCTGGCCGAGCCGACCAGATAGCGCAGGAGGACGACATTTCCTTCGCCCCCAAGGATCTCGGCGAGACGCTCACCGCCGAGCCGTCCTCCATTGCGGTTGTTGGTGGCCACGAAGCTGATGAAGTCCTCTCCCGCTTCTCCCTCCAGTGCCGAGTCGAAGATGACAACAGGGATATCTCTGTCCATAGCGTCGCTGACCGAACCTGCCAGCGCCCTGAAATCGAGCGGGGCCAGCACAATGCCGTCGACACCCTGTGTGATGAACTGCTGCACAACCTGTATCTGCTGGGCCCGGTCGTTCTCCTTCAGGGGCCCCTTCCAGATGATCGACACATCCAGCTCTTCGCCTGCATCCTTGGCGCCCTTCTCCACAGATTTCCAGAATACGTGCGTGGTGCCTTTCGGGATGACGGCGATCGAATAGTGGTCGCCGGCCCCCTCCCGCTTGCTGCAGCTCAAGCAGCTCAAGAGGATCGCTGCCGTGCAGATACCAATAGACAGGATCAGTCTCCGGCCCGGTTTTCGACTCCGATCCATTTTCCGGCTCATCATTGTTCCTTTATCTCGCATGCAAAGCCGCTAGTGTCATGTCACGTAGCAAATGTCGGCACCGAGAGTGACGCCGTGCTTGACCGGCAAGGCGTGGCGACGAGGCATAGCGGTGGCTATGGCGAGGAGACGCAACGCAGCCGGTCGGGATAC
>Ga0114919_10001050_pt1 | contig 22193 bp, 22 predicted proteins | sample BlataG_FD_88682 | JGI IMG/M metagenome (GOLD analysis project Ga0114919, IMG submission 88682) | Deep subsurface microbial communities from Black Sea to uncover new lineages of life (NeLLi) - Black_00105 metaG | ecosystem: Environmental > Aquatic > Marine > Oceanic > Sediment | place: Atlantic... | reverse complement strand
TGGCAATCGGACCAATTTCACAAAGACCTTGTTTAGTTACCCTGAGGGTTGTCTGAAGCTTCAGAAAATCCTTAACACCCAATCCACCTGTATATCGTGCACCGCCATTGGTTGGCAGCGTATGGTTCAATCCACTACTATAATCACCCAGGGCCTCAGCAGAATATTCACCGATAAAGAGTGAACCATAATTCTTAAAACGTTCAACATAATGGTCTGGATTTTTTATCTGCAATTCAAGGTGCTCTGGAGCCCTTCTGTTCGCCAAATCTACTGCCTCATCAATAGTATTTGTAATAATAATCATCCCGTTCATATTAAGAGATTGTCGTGCTACAGCCTTATTTTTTAACTCCTTCAGTTGTACTTCAACCTCTTCATTTACTTTCTCGGCAACGCTTGGTGAATCTGTTATGAGAATACAAGTAGCATTGGTATCATGCTCTGCCTGAGCAAGAATATCAGCCGTCAAAACCCGTGGATTTGCTGTATCATCAGCTATAATCATTATCTCACTTGGTCCGGCAATAAAATCTATACCCACCGTGCCAAAGACCTCTTTCTTTGCCAGGGTCACATATTTACTACCTGGTCCGATAATTTTATCTACTTTTTTAATTGTCTCTGTACCATAAGCCATTGCCGCAATTGCCTGTGCACCGCCAACTTTATATATTTCATTTATACCAACCAGGTCGGCGGCAGCAAGGATTACGGGATGAATAGTACCTTCATGCGAAGGTGGTGAGCATATGGCAATCTCTCCTACACCCGCAACCTTGGCTGGCACCACACACATGAGAAGCGTAGAAACAAGAGGAAATCTACCACCAGGAACATAAATACCGACACGTGCTAACGGAATCACCTTTTGCCCAGCCAAAACACCGGGAACAATTTCAATTTCGAAATTATTAAACTGATCTAGCTGTGCCTTTGAGAATTTTTCAATATTGGACTTCGCCTTTTTTAATGTTTCAATTGTATTATTATCAACTTCAGCAGACGCCTTCTTTATCTCATCTGATGTAACTTTCATATCTTGTAACTGAACGCCCTCGTAGTGTAATGTATATTCCACTAATGCGCGATCCTTGTTCTCTAACACATATGAGACAATCGCACGAACCGAGGGATCCTCTGTAAGGTATGTAGAATCAAAGAAATTGTCTTTTATATCTGAATACTGTATAATCTTCAATTTATACTCCTTTTATAAAGTTATTTAGTATAGATTTTCCTTTTTTAGTCAATATCGATTCAGGATGGAATTGAATGCCTTCAACCCTAAAATTTTTATGCCTAATTCCCATAACCAATTCATCCTCTGTCCATGCCGTAAGCTTAAGGCAATCAGGTAGACTATTCTTCTCAACAACAAGTGAATGATATCTTGTTGCAATAAATGGATTTTCAACCTCCTTGTAAATAGTCTCTCCATCATGGTGTATCTTTGATACCTTACCATGCACCACACTTTTTGCCCTAATGACCCGACCCCCAAAAACTGCAGCAATACATTGATGACCAAGACAAACCCCGAGTATCGGAATCTTATCAGCAAAACGAGCGATTACCCCACAGCTAATTCCTGCATTTTCAGGAACACGAGGACCTGGCGAGATAACTATTGACGAAGGCTTCATTTTACTAATCTCATCTACATCTATCCTGTCATTTCTCAGCACCAATACATCTTGTCCTAATTCACCCATATACTGAACGAGATTGTATACAAAAGAATCATAATTATCAATCACCAATATCATGATGCAATCTCCACTGCTTTGTTCAATACCTTGATTTTATTCAGTGTCTCAATGTATTCCCTTTCCGGAATAGAATCGGCAACAATACCAGCACCTCCTTGTATATATGCTATCCTGTTTTTTATTACAATCGTCCTTATGGCAATACACAAATCCATATTACTGCCAAACCCAAAATATCCAATTGCCCCGGCATAAATCCCCCTTTTTGTAGGTTCCAGTTTATCAATTATCTCCATTGCCCTTACCTTTGGTGCACCAGAGACTGTTCCTGCTGGAAACGTTGCGCCAAGGAGGTCAAATGCATCCTTGTCCTTATTCAATTCACCTATAACATTTGATACAATATGCATTACCTTGGAATACCTTTCTGTATTCAGGAGTTCTGTAACCCTTACACTGCCATACTCACATACTCTGCCGAGGTCATTGCGGGCAAGGTCAACAAGCATAACATGTTCTGCCAATTCTTTTTCATCATTTAAAAGCTCTGATTCTAAACGCCTGTCCTGTTCTTCGGTTTCACCCCTGGGTTTTGTTCCTGCCAATGGTCTGCTTATTGCTGTACCAGTCACCAATTTGATCAATGTCTCAGGAGACGAACCAAGAATGAATAGGTTATCTAATCTTAGATAGTACATATATGGTGAGGGGTTTGTAATCCGTAGCGCCTTGTATATGTTAATTGGTTCTGTGTCAATAGGAAATGCAAATCTCTGGGAAAGAACAACCTGGAATATATCACCAGCAAAGATATACTCCTTCGCGGTTTTTACAACCTTGCAGAATGAGTCCTTCGTAAAGTTTGAACTAAATTGTTTAATCTGTTTTTCTGAAGGTTTAAAACAAATCTCTTCTGATTTCTCTATTTCACTAATCAATTTATCCGTTCTTTTGCTGTCGCCATTATAAACAACAATATCTATCGCCTGTTTCTTATGATCAAAGATAATAATTTCGGATGGAAACATAAAATATGTATCAGGTACTCTAAGCTCATCAGGATTCTTATCTGGAATATCCTCAAAAAACCTCACTGCATCGTAGGCAATGTAGCCAACCGCACCACCGCAAAATGGTTCAAGAGAAGGAAATTCTTTAAACCCAGCTACAATATTTCTTAAAGAGTCCATAGGATTTGCCTTTTCCCGTTGGACCTTTCCAGCATAGTCAATCTCTATGTCCATCTGTTTACTCTTAAACAGAATAAGAGGTCGTGCACCAATGAATGAATATCTCCCTCTTTCTCCTACACTCTCCAATGACTCGTAGATAAAACCGAAACCCTTCTGGCCATAAATTTTTTCAAATACCGCCACCGGGGAGGACTTCAGTGGAATTCTTCTACAAGTGAATTTAATCTTGGATAGTAACGTTGGCTTCACCACACACCGTCTTTGCTAATGTAATAAATTCGGGGAATGAAATGGATATACACTCAGCACCATCAATTATCGTTTGTCCATCGGCTATAAACCCGGCTATTGTTAAGGCCATGGCAATCCTATGGTCTCCAAAAGAACTGCATTGAGCTCCATAGAGTCTTGTGGGTCCCTCAACAACAAATCCATCTTTCTTTTCTTCTATTTTTGCACCCATGTTTCTAAGCCCCACTACTATCGCTCTGATTCTATCAGTCTCCTTTACCCGTAATTCAGCTGCATCTTTGACCACGGTAATACCTTGTGCCTGGGTAGCAGCAACCGCTAATATGGGCATTTCATCTATAAGCCTTGGTATAAGCTGGCCTGAAATCTCTCTTGTTCTTAGCTTGGAATATTTTATCATTAAGCCGGCAATCGGCTCATTTGAAACAGTTCTGGTGTTCACAACAGATATATCTGCACCCATCATTTTTAATACATCAAGAATACCAGTTCGGGTAGGATTTACACCAATATCTTTTAAGTAGAGTTCACTGTCCGGAGCGAGACAAGCAAGGGCAATAAAATATGCTGCTGACGAGATATCACCAGGGATGATTAATTGCTGCGCATTGAGTTTGTTCTTTTCCTTAAGGATTATTTTTTTATCTTTCTTCTCAACCTTTGCACCAAATAGGTTAAACATGCGTTCTGTATGATCCCTTGTGAGTTTAGGCTCTTCCACAATGGTTTCTTCATCAGCATAAAGGCCGGCAAGCAAGATAGCAGATTTCACCTGGGCACTAGCCACAGGCAATTTATAATCTATTGACTTCAATTTACAGCCTTTGATGCCTAACGGGGCAAACCCACCACATCGTGAGCGTATTTCTGCACCCATCTGATCTAATGGTTTAATAATTCTATTCATTGGTCTTTGTCGTAGTGAACTATCACCAGTAAGCACCGAGAAGAAGTTCTGACCTGATAATACTCCGGCAAGCAATCTCATGGTTGTTCCCGAATTTTTACAGTCGAGCACATCATCTGGTTCAACAAAACCGTCTAACCCTTTGCCTTCAATAGAAATGGTGGGGCCTGACTCTTTTATGGATATTCCCAGCTGCTTAAAAATCTCTAGGGTCGCCATACAATCTGCGCATCGTGAATATCCATGAACGACAGTTTTGCCCTGGGCAATGGCACCGATTATTAAACCCCGGTGCGTTATAGATTTGTCACCACCCATCTTTATCTCACCTTTTGGCGAAATGCATTTTCTCAATAAGAGTTTCATGTCAGCACCATTTCAATTCGTAACTTCCCAAAAATTTTAAGTACGCAACAACCTCACTGAACGCATCCACTGCGTACCGGCAATTTTCGTCTTCAAAACTTCCTTTAAGATCAATATAAAAGAGGTATTCCCATGGTTTACCAATAATAGGTCTGGATTCCAATTTTACAAGATCAACATTTCTTAATGCAAAAACACTAAGACACTTGAAGAGTATGCCAGGTGCATTTTTTACGCCAAAGGCAAGAGACGTTTTTACATGTCTGCCACTGTAGATCTTCTTTTTACATGAAAGTATAAGGAATCGTGTAAAATTTTGGGGATTATTTTCAATCTCCTTTTTAAGTGTTCTAAGCCCATAGAGCTTGGCAACCTGGGGTCCAGCAAGAATACCTACATCGTATCTCCGTTCTTTTTTAAGAATCTTTGCTGCTCCTGCTGTGTCATAGACCGACACAATATTGTATTTAGGGTGACGGGCAAGGAATTCTTTACACTGATTTAATGCCACTGGATGAGACCAGATTTCATTAATTGATTTCAGGCTTACTTTTGTTTGTGCCAATAGATTAAATGTAATCTTTAGCTTCACTTCTCCCACAATCCAGAGATCATATTTAAGAAGAGAATCATAATTTTGATGGATGCTTCCAGCTAAAGTATTTTCTATAGGAATAATTCCATACGTACTTTTTTTGTTTTTCACTGTTTTGAACACATCCTCAAATGTTGCAACCCCGACTCCTTTTATTGAACTATCGAAAAATTTGTAAGCTGCAATCTCACTAAAACAACCCTTATCTCCCTGATAATAAACTTTCTTCATACGGTTCTCCCTGTTGCCTCGGCAATTTTTTTAATTTCTTTCATGAGTTGATTGAAGTTTTTAGGTTTTAAAGACTGTTTACCATCGGAAAGGGCTACTGTAGGATCAGTATGTACTTCCAATAATAAACCATCTGCGCCTGCAGCAATACCAGCTTTTGCAAGGGCACTAACATAGCGCCAATCTCCTGCAGCATGGCTTGGGTCGATAAACAAAGGAAGGTGGCTAAAATGATTAATTACAGGAACTGCACTAATATCCAATGTGTTTCTTGTATACTTCTCAAAGGTTCTAATCCCCCGTTCACATAGTATGACATTGGGGTTTCCTTCAGATAAAATATACTCAGCAGACATCAACCACTCTTCCATTGTTGCCGACATCCCTCTTTTAAGTAGTACCGGGTTTTTGAATCTACCAACTGTCTTAAGCAATGGAAAATTTTGCATATTTCTGGTTCCAATCTGGAAAATATCGACATATTGCGATACAAGAGGAACATCAATTTCAGAAAGAACCTCGGTAACGATTAAGAGTCCTGTGCGCTCACGCGCCCTTGCCAAAATTTCCAATCCTTTTTCTCCTAACCCCTGGAAACTGTACGGTGAGGTCCTTGGTTTAAAAACGCCACCCCGTAAGAACTTTGCACCTGCCTCCTTAATTATTGCAGCAATTTCTAACAGGTTTTCTTCAGATTCCACCGCACAAGGACCCGCAATAACTGTAATCTCTTTTTCGCCAATCGACCTGCCATCGATAGAAACAACTGTATCTTCAGGATGAAATTCCCTGCTCGCAAGTTTAAAGGGGTGTAAAATCGGTATCAGTTTTTCAACCCCGGGAAGCGGTTCTATCCTCTTCATGAGTCTTTCCTTATCTGTAACACCCCATACGTGAATTACAGTCTTCTTTTCTCCTTGAAATAGTTTGGTGTTATAACCAAAACCCTTGACCTTTTCTATAACACGTTCTATCTCTTTATTTGATGCATCTACCGACATGGTAATAATCATTTATTTCCTCCTTTTATTATTGTATATTTCTTTCTATACTTTTGGCAATAATTTCTAGTTTTTGCATCAATTTTTCAAACATCTCTATTGTGAGTGATTGTGGTCCATCTGATAATGCCTTTGCTGGATCTGGATGAACCTCAACTATGATGCCATCTGCACCCGCCGCAATAGCTGCCCTTGAGAGTGGCAACACCATATCCCTCCTTCCTGAGGCATGGCTCGGGTCAACAATTATTGGCAGATGGGTGATTCGCCTTAGTTCTGGTATACTACTGATATCCAAAGTAAATCTCGTATGATCACTAAAGGTTCGTATTCCCCGCTCACAGAGTATCACATTATAATTTCTTTCTGACATGATATATTCAGCGGCAAGTACAAATTCCTTAATAGTAGCTGACATACCTCTTTTCAAGAGTACAGGTTTTTTTGACTGGCCGGCCTTCCTTAACAGAGAGAAGTTTTGCATATTTCTCGCGCCGATCTGAATAACATCGACATATTTTTCAACAAGGTCAAAGTTATCAGTATCCAGGGCTTCGGATACAATCGGTAAACCGGTTTTTTCTCGTGCCTCCACCAGTATCTTCAATCCCTCCTCACCTAAGCCTTGAAATGAATATGGCGAAGTCCTTGGCTTAAATGCTCCGCCGCGTAACATATTCGCTCCCATAGTACTTATTGCTTTTGCAATTTCAGTTGTCTGCTCACGAGATTCAACTGCACACGGCCCTGCGATGACCACAATATCTTTACCACCAACCTTTACATCTCCGACATTAATCACCGTACTCTCTGGCTTCATTTCTCGGCTGGTAAGTTTGTATGGCTGTGTAACATGAATTAGATTTATCACGCCATCGAACCCTTCAATCCTATTTGTATCAACCATCTCCTTATTGCCGGTTATTCCAATTGCCACCCTCTGGGTACCGGGTATTGGATGGGATGAAAGTCCCATCTCTTTTATAAACTTACAAACTTCATCAATCTGGTCTTGGGTAGCATCTCTATGCATTACTACCAGCATGATTACCTCCTTGTTGCTTCCTTTAAATTTCTTACTACTATTTTCAAATCTTCCTTCTTTCTCATGGCCTCAATTATCCTGCTCCCGATGATAACCCCATCTACTTCTTCCCTTAGTGATACTATCTGTTCGGGCGATGAAATACCAAAGCCAACTGCAATGGGTTTATCGGTTGCCTGTCTCATATTTTTAATAAATCCTGAAAGCCCCGAAGATAATTTATCTCTTACTCCGGTTGTTCCTGCAATACTTACATAGTATATAAATCCGCGAGAGTGCTGCGCAATGAGTCTTATTCTTTCGCCAGAAGATGTGGGCGCAGCAAGAAATATAACATCAATATTATGATCCTTTGAAAGCGACGGCCAATCTTCAGATTCTTCCACCGGAAGGTCAGGAATAATAATACCTGATATCCCGGCATCCTTCATATCCTTAAGCAAGCTTTCTTTGTTACCATAAGCAAGTACCGGGTTCAAATATGACATAATGACCAATGGAATATCTATTTTTGTTTTATTTATTTCACTTATTATATCTCTTAGTGTTACACCATTTGAAAGCGCAATCTGAGAGGAATATTGTATTGTTGGCCCATCCGCAACCGGGTCAGAGAACGGTACTCCTATCTCGATTATATCGGCACCATTTTTTGCAAACTCTACAAGATTATTCATTGATTCGCTCAGTGAAGGAAATCCCGCGGTCATATACAATATGAGTGCTATCTCATTTTTCTGTTTCAGCTCATTAAATTTTTCTCTTATTGGTCGAATGACGGTCATACCAAACCCTCCACGATCTCTAAATCCTTATCCCCCCGGCCAGAAAGATTTACTACAATTATCTTATCCTTTGACATATCCTTGGCAATCTTGAGCGTATGTGCAACAGCATGAGCACTTTCAAGTGCCGGGATTATGCCTTCATTTTCTGAAAGTACCTTAAATGCCCTAAGTGCCTCTTCATCTGAGGCAGTAGTATATTCTACTCTACTCGTGTCCTTGAGATATGAATGTTCAGGACCAACACCTGGATAATCCAGCCCAGCAGAAACCGAGTGGGTCGGAAGAATCTGTCCGCTCTCACTCTGCAGCAGATAGCTCATTGCCCCATGAAGAACTCCGATAGTACCTTTACATAGTGGTGCTGAATGTTTATTCGTATCTAATCCTAATCCGCCACCTTCAACACCTATCATCTTTACATCATCATCGATAAATGGATAGAAGAGTCCAATAGCATTGCTGCCACCGCCGACACAAGCAATCAGTAAATCAGGTAATCTTCCCTCTTGTTCAAGTATCTGTCTTTTTGTCTCCTTACCTATAATTGATTGAAAATCTCTTACGATCATCGGATATGGATGAGGGCCAACTATCGATCCGATACAGTAATGTGTCGTTGTGACATTTGTTACCCAATCCCGTATTGCCTCATTTATTGCATCCTTGAGTGTCTTTGACCCCGAATCAACTGGTATTACCTTTGCATCAAGAAGCTCCATTCTGAAGACATTCATCCTCTGTCTCTTCATATCCTCTGTTCCCATATAAACCGTACATTGTAGTCCAAATAAAGCACAGGCAGTAGCAGTAGCAACACCGTGCTGTCCTGCCCCGGTCTCAGCAATTATCCTCTCCTTCTCTATTCTTCTTACAAGAAGCACCTGGCCCAGAGTATTATTAATCTTGTGTGCACCAGTATGCATAAGGTCTTCCCGCTTCAGGTATATCTTTGCTCCGCCAAGTTTTTTTGTGAGTCTTTCAGCAAAGTACAATGGCGATGGTCTGCCAACATATTCCTTCAGATAAAATGCCAGTGTCTTGTTAAATTCTGGATCGTCTTTTGCTGATAAGTATACTTTTTCCAATTCATAAATCGCACTCATCAATGTCTCTGGCACAAATCTACCGCCAAATCTACCAAAATAACCCTTCTCGTCCGGTAAATTATATCTCATTTTTCCTCATTCATTTTAATAAGCGATTCAATTGCTAATATATAACCAGACCAGCCCAGGCCAGTTATCTGTCCAGTGCAAACTGGCGCAATTACACTCTTATGCCGGAACTCTTCCCGTGCATAAATATTGCTGATGTGAACCTCAATCGCTGGTACATCAATCGCCTCAATAGCATCCCTTATTGCCACTGAGGTGTGGGTGTAGCCAGCAGGGTTTATAACAATCCCGGCACAATTCCCGGCATTTTGAATTGCATCAATGATTTCGCCCTGTTTATTGGATTGAATTATATTCACCTCAATATTATTCTTTTCAGCAAAATCTTCGATTTCTTTATTAATCTGTGTAAGGGTCAAATTACCATATATTTCTGGCCTTCTCTTTCCCAGCATATTGAGATTCGGGCCATGTATTACAAGAATTTTTCGCATTGTACCTCCTTTAACACCGTCTTTCCAATACCTACTGGTATGGGTAATCTTATTTTTCCATGCCTTATCTTTTTATCCTGTCGTAATGCTCTTTTTATATCATCAAGGCCTATATTCCCCGGTAATGTTACAGGCAACCCATATGAAGATATAAGTCCAGTTATACTTTCTAAATCCTTTTCTGCTAATTGGCCACTTCTTACTGCTCGTTTTGTCTCCTCAACCATACCAATTGCCACTGCTTCACCATGGGTGTATTGTGAATAATCTGTCAGTGTCTCAATGATATGGCCTATTGTATGCCCGAAGTTGAGCATCTCCCGTATACCCTTTTCTTCTCTTTCATCTTCTTCTACAATCTTACTCTTTATCTGTACACACCTTGATACAATTTCACCAAGGATATAAGTATCCCGGTCAAAAATTTTTTCCCTTTCTTTTTCAAGTAAAGAAAAGAGTTTTTGATCTTTTATGATGCCATACTTTACTACCTCAGCCAGACTATTTCTAAATTCTTTTTCTGAAAGGGTTCGCAGCACAGCCACATCGGCAATGACAGAATCAGGTTGATAAAAGGTTCCAACCATATTCTTCCCAAGTTTATGATCAATACCGGTCTTACCGCCAATAGCCGCATCAACCTGGGCAAGGAGGGTTGTTGGAATCTGGATAAGTAGGCAGCCACGTTTATATGTTGATGCGACAAAACCGGCAAGATCACCAATAACACCACCGCCAAGGGCGATGATAGGTTCGTTTCTGCTCACCTCGTTTTCCAATAGAAAATCATATACTTGGCAAACCTGGTCTAATGTTTTATACTTCTCGCCATCAGGGACAATAATGTGGATTGGGTTTATTTTATACTTCTTTAAGATATCTTCAACCGGTTGAAGATATAAAGTTCCGACAAGAGGATTAGTAATCACTATTGCCCTAGCCGTGTTCAGATGTAAGAACTTCATTGCATCTTCACAGCTGGTAGCAATATTTGAACCGATATAAACAGGGTACTCTTTCAGTTCTGTCTTTACATCGATTGTATTGAACGACATAGCCACCGATTTATTCTTAATCTGTAACTTTTGAATAATCTCATCTGCAACCTCACTGGTTTCTTTATCCGATGTATTAACCTTTAGATCCGAAAAATCGTATATGCCCTTCCTTTCTTCAAATATTCTACTTATTTTCTCTTTATCCCATATTAGTGGCCGATTAATATCATGCTTGAGCCTTTTTTCAATAATATCCAGGTTAGCATCCAGGTGAATTACTGTACCCATTTGAGAAAGAAGTGTTCGATTCTGTTCATCTAACACAATGCCGCCCCCAGTTGCTACAACTATATTTTTCAAATCCTTTATTTTTAGAACCATTTCCTTTTCTAATTTTCTGAAATATTCTTCACCAGATTCTTGAAAGATTTTGTTTATGATCTTATTTTCTTTCAATTCAATATAGTCATCAGTTGAGAGGAGAATCTTGCCGGTTTTCTTGGCAATCTCTCTACCTACTACATCCTTCCCTGTTCCCATAAACCCGATAAGAATAATATTATCAGACATTTTTTACCCGTTCCATATATGATTTATAGTTGATTCCTATATCATCTAAGTTATCGCCGCCAAATTTTTCACAGAATGCATCAGACAAGACATATGCGAGCATTGCCTCGCCAATTACTCCTACTGCCGGAACAACACAGGTATCAGCCCTTTCCTTCTGGGCGAGCCGATCACTCTTTGTCACAATATCCACTGAATGCAGCGGCTTGCCAAGCGTTGGTATCGGCTTTATTGCAAGATGTATAACAATATCTTCGCCATTACTCACACCGCCTTCTAAACCACCGGCCCTATTTGTCTTGTGGTAAAAGCCCTTTTCATTTTTGTAGAATATTTCATCATGGACATCAGAACCAAATTTCTTGGCATTCTCAAAAGCCTCACCAATCTCAACACCCTTTACCGAAGGAATAGAGAGCATCGCATGGGCAATCCTTGCATCCAATCTTCTATCATAATGGGAATAACTACCAAGCCCCGGACATAAACCTGTCGCAATAACCTCACTTGTACCACCAAGTGAATCCCTTTTATTCCTTGCTTCATCGATACGCCTTACCATCTCTTTTTCTTTTTCCGGATCCATACAACGCATGGGAGTATTGTCCATTTCATCGATTTTTCTTTTCCTCTCGTGTATGGTTATGCCGCCGATTGCAATTGTATGAGAGTAAATTTGAATATCGAATTCCTTTAGCAACAATTTAAAAAGTGTACCGGCCGCAACCCTTGCTGCACTCTCTCTTGCTGATGCACGTTCAATCACATTTCGTATATCTGAAAAACCATATTTGAAGAAACCAGCAAGATCAGCATGGCCTGGTCTGGGTGAGGTAACTTTAGAACTCTCTTTACCATGTTCTATCTCCATGATGTCTTTCCAGTTCTCATAATCTTTATTACTGATAAACAGACATACAGGAGAACCAATGGTCTTACCATATCTCACCCCAGAGGTTATTTCTACCCTATCTTTCTCAATCTGCATCCTTTTTCCGCGGCCATATCCTTTTTGTCTTCGTGACAGTTCGTAGTTGATAAATTCAATATCCACTAATAAACCAGCAGGCAATCCTTCAATAATAATAGTTAATCCCTTGCCATGTGATTCACCTGAAGTTAACCATCTAATCATCTTTTACCCCCACCGCTTTTTTCATTGTCTCTATCGGTCCCCCCCTCCCAGTCCATAAATAAAATGATCGGGCACCCTGTAAAACAAGCATCAAAAGACCATTTATCATCTTCACACCTCCTTTTCTAAGAACCTTAAATTCATAATTCATGTCATAGTAAACAACCCCTTGTCTCATAACCGACAATACTGCAGCCTGCAGGTCTTCTGATGTTGCATTTATTACAATATCCATTTCAGGGATAATGTTTCTAATCTTATCAGACTCAATTACCTCTGCATCATATGTCTGCGAAAGGACCTTTGCCTTTTCAAGAATCATATCGGTAATGACAAATCTCTTTGGTTTCATTGAATCTATTACATAGGCACAGGCACGCGCAGCACCACCAGCGCCGATAAGAAGAAGATTGTTATCAGTAACATTGATTTTATATTCCCTTAGTGATTCCTTAAACCCGTATATGTCAGTGTTATGTCCAAGCAGTTTATCACCCTCAATCACAATCGTATTCACTGCACCAATTTTTTTTGCCCCGTTTACAATATCATCAAGATATTCTATCACCTTTTCTTTATAAGGAATCGTCACATTCACACCTCTGAAACCGAGCACTTTCAAACCCATGATCGCCTCTTTCAATCTCTCTTCTCTTACTGGCAGGCGAACATAAATAGCATCCATTTTCAATTCCTTAAATGCCGCATTATGCATTGCGGGTGAAAGTGTAGTCTCCATAGGATAACCAATTATACCAGTGATTAACAAGACCTCACCCCTGCTATAAATCTTTTTACTTTTTCTTTATCTTTCTTACCCAATGATGTCTCAACTCCAGAAACAACATCTACGCCATAAGGATTCAACAGTCTCACAGCATCTTTTACATTGTCAGGCGTAAGCCCGCCAGCAATTATAAGAGGCAAATCAATGCCACGAGCTAAATGCCAGTTAAATACGTTTCCGCTACCAGCTCCAGGATCTAAGAGATAGGTAGGAACCCGATATTTTCCTATCCGAGACGCAAGTATCTCTGTTGTATCATTCTCAGTTACTGAGATTCTTTTGATTACATTTCTTTTTATCCTATTACAATATTCAGGAGGTTCATTTCCATGCAGTTGGACCACATCTATCTTAGTGTAGTCGGCAATCTGATTTACCTCATCAAACCTGGCATCCATGAAAACACCAACAATTGTGATTATTGGCGGTAGTTTTTTAATAATCGCTCTGGCAGCATCCGGGGTTATTCTTCTTTTTGAAGGGGCTAAAATAAATCCGATGGCATCTGCGCCTAACTCCGCAACCATCATAGCATCCTTTAAATTCGTTATTCCGCATATCTTTATCCTCGTCATCAGTCCTCCAGCCATCTCCTACCGGTTTCTACGATTTCTATAAACTTCTCTTTATTTTCTGATAGGACAATATTAGTTACAGCTTTAACCACACCAGTCAAATTTTCATAGAGCTCTTGTTTAAATGGATTGAATCTTTGTATGGCATAATAGAGATGCGGATTCTCTTTGATAACACTTGATGCAGTTGCCATTTGCGAAAGAAATGTAGTACTTGCAATTTTGTCTAACTCTTTATATTTGTAGCCTCCAGCCATGAGCGCTTTCATGAATATAATATTTACTATGTGAGAAAGTCCTAATACATATGAGATAGCCCGGTCATGCTCATCAAGGGACAATTTAACCATTGATATTGCGGTAGCCTTGAAGAATGCCTCAACTCTTCGGTTTGCCTCTTCACTTCCACAATCACAGAAACAGATAACCTTATCAGAAAGCGTTCTTGCATTTGAACCAAACATAGGATGAATGCTAGTAATTGAAATTCCCTTTTCATTTGCACCTTTAATAGAATCAATTAAATAATCCTTTAAGCTCGCGATATCAAAAACAATGCCCTTGAATTTTAAGCTGGTAAGCTCATCTATTATCTTTGGTACTATTTCAAGTGATGTAGCAATAAGGACACAGGATGCCCCTTTAATACCCTGGTTAAGACTCTGGTATGATTGAAAGACTCTTGATTTACCTTTGATGTCATAGATCGACACATTATGTCCTTGATTCTGGAAGAAATATGAAAACCATTGACCCATTTCACCTAATCCGCCAATAATTAATATGTTTTCTTTATCCCCCCTATAGGCTGAATAATGGAGTATCTCCTGCTGAATTCGAGATTCAGCTATGAGTTGCTGCATAATTGATTTAATAAGACCCACCGATATCCCCAGCTCATCGGCAACTTCTACTGCATTGTCAATTACTACTTTTTCAACATCCCAATTCCGTAAGGGTATACCTTCTTCTTTTTTTCTTTTACCAATTTCTTTTGTAATTTCACTCCTCTTCCCAATTAGATTTATAATTTCTCTATCAATCTCTCTAACATCTTTTCTTAATTCATCAAAGTCCTTCACCATTCCTCCCTAATAACTCCTTAAGTTTATCTCCTATCTTCTTTGTTCTCATAAGTGTTTCACCAACGAGCACACCATCAAAACCACTCCTTTGTAATTTCAAAACGTCGCCTCTGTTTTTTATCCCACTTTCACTAACAGTAATATATCCTTTTGGGACGAGCCTCTTCAATTCTAATGAAGTTTTGATACCAACTGCCAGTGTATCAAGATTTCTATTATTTATGCCAACTATCTCCGACGAGGTTGATAGGACATCTTTAAGTTCATTGAGTGTATGAACCTCAACAAGACAAGCCATACCTAATTCCTTTGCCAATGAAATAAATCTATCTATTTCATCGTGCGTTAATATCCTTGCAATAAGAAGAATTGCATCAGCACCGAGCCAGCGTGATTCATAAATCTGATATTCATCAATCACAAATTCCTTTCGTAATACAGGCAGGTTAATTTCTTTTTTAATCTCAATAAGATAATCATTAGTACCACCAAAGAATTTATTGTCGGTAAGCACTGATACGGCACTCGCCCCATTTTCTTCATATGTCTTTGCTATCTGCACATGATTAAAATCCTCTCTTATCATACCAGCTGATGGCGACATCCTCTTTATCTCGGCAATTATTGAAATGGTTTCTTTTTCAATCGCTGATTTAAAATCTCTTGGATTAGGAAAATTTTCATGTTTAAGCTTTTCTAAAGGTAAAGTTACTTTTCGCTTTTGTACTTCTTCTTTCTTATACGAAATTATACTTTCTAGTATACTCATTTCGTCAGTTCCTTGAGCCTTTGGTATCTCTCCATTGCGTTTCCGGAATCTATTGATTCCAGTGCCAGTTCAATACCTTTGCCAAGTGAACCGGCTCTGCCAGATGCGTAAATAGCCGCTCCGGAATTAAAAACTGCTATATCCCTTTTAGGACCTTTTTCACCATTTAAAATATCTAATGCTATCTTTGCATTATCCTGTATACTACCACCTTTAATATCATCAATTGTTCCGGTCTGTAGATTAAAATCCTTTGGCTCTATTTCGTATTCTTTAATTCCGCCATTGTGAAGTTCACTTATAAATGTTTTTCCCGTAATGCTTATCTCATCGAGTCCATCCTCACCATGAACTATTAAACAGTGTTCAGAACCGAGATTTTTTAAGACATTTGAAATCGGACCCATAAGGTCTTTTCTGAATATGCCCAAAACCTGTCTCTTTGCACCTGCTGGATTGGTAAGGGGACCGAGTATATTGAAAATTGTTCTCACACCAATTTCCCTTCTTGGTCCTATTACATATTTCATGGCCTTATGCAGAATTGGTGCAAAAAGGAAACCAATACCTACTTCATCAATACATTTTCCCATAAGTTCAGGTGTAATATCAATTTTTATACCCATCTCATCAAGTAGATCAGCACTACCGCAATTACTTGATACCGACCTATTACCATGCTTTGCAACATGACATCCAGCACCTGCCGCAATAAAGGCAGAGAGCGTCGAAATATTGAATGTTCCTATTCGATCGCCACCTGTTCCGCACGTATCAACAAGATATTCAGGGATACATGTAATTGTAGTTACTTTCTCCCTCATTGCCCGAACAAATCCAGTTATTTCATCCAGTGTTTCACCCTTCATTCTCAATGCAGTCAGCAGGGCAGATATCTGGACATCGCTGGTTCCACCACTCATTATCTCCATTGCAACCTCAAAGGCATCCTGCTGGCTTAGATCTTTCAATTCAATTACTTGCTTAACCGCCTCTTTTATTTTCATATCTACGCCTCCTCAATTCATTAAATAGATCACTCATATCAATATTGTTTTTTGCTAGGATGACGGTAATAAAATATAATAAATCAGCTGCCTCACGTATTATTTCATCCTTACCCTTTACACCTATAATGTCTTGGGCTTCTTTTAGTATTTTCTCTTTGAGCATTTTATCTGTCAGCTTTGCAGTATAGGACTCTGGCTTCGGATTTTCTATTCTATTTTTTATCAGCTCATATAGTTCATAAAGACTAAACTTTCTATCCCCAAAACATGAATAACTGCCTAAATGGCATGCAAAACCTTCTTGCTTGACTGTAGCAAGCAGCGTATCTCTATCGCAGTCTGCTCTTAATCTTATAAATTCCTGCACATTTTGAGAGGTTTCTCCTTTCATCCAGAGTTTGTTCCTTGACCGTGAAAAATACCACATCTTGCCAGTCTCAAAAGTCTTTCTAAGAGAATCCTTATTGGAATAAGCAAGCATAAGAACCTGTTCAGTATAATCTTTTGTAATTGTCGGAATAAGTTCTTGCCTCCATTTGAGCGATTCAATAAATGCCTCTGAAAGGTCTATCTTCCCTGTATAGAGTGCCATGCCAAGCTGCACATCCACTCCTATTTGTGCAAGTTCCTTTATTTCACCGATCAAACTCACACCGCCAGCTACCGTCACTTTATTTGCTGTCGATCTTGCCAATTTCCTGACCATCTCCATGTTTATGCCCTTTAATGTACCTTCTTGTTCCACGCATGTAAATAGAAATTCAGAAGCATATTTCTCAAGCTCATTGACTACATTATATAGCATCAAACCGGTTTTATGTCGCCAAGCCTGTGTAACAATTTCACCATTCAGGGCATCAACTGCTATGATTATTCTATTCTTGCCAACTTTCATTACAAGATTCTGTAGAAAATCGTGATTTATCTTGTCGCCCTCAAATGCCTTTGATCCAATTATGATCTTGGATGCGCCGAGTGAAATCAATTCCCGTGCCTTTTCCACACTTCTGATTCCGCCGCCAACCCGGCATTCACCATTCTGTAGAATCTCCTTGATAACCACGAGATTATCACCTCTCTTCATTGCGGCATCAAGGTCTATGACGGCTATCTCGCCATATCTGTCAAATTCTTTGGCAAGGGATAATGGATCATCGCGTTCAAGGATCTTTTCTTTTCCCTGGCGCAGTTGAACAGACTTTTTATTCATCAGGTCGATTGATGGAATTACCACCTTACACCCACTCCTTTTTCTTGTAAGTATTTTTTTATATTATTAATTGTATATTCACCATAATGCAAAAGAGAGGCAAGCAGGACTGCATCGGCTTTGCCAAAAACTACTGCATCAACAATCTGGTCCAGTGTTCCTGCACCACCAGAGGCAATAACTGGAATCCCAACACCTTCAGAGATCTTTTTTGTCAAGTCAAGATCATAGCCCTGTTTTGTGCCATCTTTATCTATGGAATTTAAAAGTATCTCTCCAGCACCAAGTTCTTCACCTTTTTTTGCCCACTTTAGAACATTTAGACCTGAATCATATCTACCGCCATGTGTATATGCATGCCAGGTATTCTCATGCCTTTTGGCATCAATCGAGAGCACTATACATTGTGAGCCAAATGTCCTTGCCCCTTTAGAAATAAGATTAGGATTTTCGATTGCCGAGGTACATATTGCAACCTTATCCGCCCCTGCATTCAAAACCTTTCTCATATCCTCTACACTCCTTAAACCACCACCTACAGTTAATGGAATAAACACTTCCTTTGATACATTCTTTACCACCTCAATCATTATCTCCTTACCCTTATATGAGGCACCAACATCAAGAAATATCAATTCATCGGCCCCTTGATTATTATAATATCTTGCCAATTCTACTGGATCTCCTGCATCCTTTAATTCTTTAAATCTTATACCCTTAACAACCCTGCCTGATTCCACATCAAGACAAGGTATTATTCTTATTGCTAACCCCGTTAGAAATTTAGATTCAGTCTTCATTAATACCTCCACCAAAGTTAGAATGTCTATTATAGCCTAAAGATATTTCTAACGGGGCTAACATATCTCGATCCAGTTCTTCAGTAATTTAAGCCCAACCGTACCGCTCTTTTCAGGATGGAACTGCACGGCACATATATTTTCTTTTTCAATAACCGAGTCATAATCCAAACCATATTCAGTGGCTCCGACTACTAGATCATCATTGTGTGACTTCACATAATATCCATGCAGGAAATAGAAAAATGATTTATCTTCTATCCCATCCATTATCTTTGATCCCCTAACGATCTTCACCTGGTTCCAGCCAATCTGTGGCACCTTATAATCTTTAAATCGCATTACCTTACCCTTGAAGATTCCCAGACCATGTACTCCTTTAGACTCTTCACTACTTTCAAAAAGAACCTGCATGCCAAGACATATACCAAGAAATGACCTGTTGGCAAGTAACCATTCATTGATCGCGCAGTACATCCTGACCGACTTCAACTTTTCAATCGCTGACCGAAACGCACCAACCCCCGGCAAAATGATTCTATCGATTTCTGCCAGATCATTCTTTGCATGAACAACCCTGGAATCAGCACCCAGATAATCCAATGCCTTTTTTACTGATAGAAGATTTCCAGCACCATAATCGATTATCCCAATCATAATTGCCCTTTTGTACTTGGAATCTTGCCCTTTAGTCTTCTCTCTATTTCACAGGCCTGATATAATGACCTTCCGAAGGCCTTGAAAATAGCCTCAACTTTATGGTGATCAGAGCGTCCATAATAAACCTTTACGTGTAGATTAGCTCCGAGTGCAGATACAAAACCCTGAAAAAAATCCTCTAATGAATCTATGTATAAATCACCTATCTTTTTGCCTTTAAACTTAGCATCTATTTTAAGATAAGGTCTACCTGATAGATCTATTGCCGCAAGTACCAATGCCTCATCCATTGGATAGATGAAAAATCCCGCCCGTCTCAATCCTTTTTTATTACCCAGTCCATTTTTAAATGCCTGGCCAAGAACAATCCCGGTATCCTCTACTGTATGATGTTGGTCAACATGGACATCACCTTTTATTTCGGCATCAATATCAAAGAGCCCATGTTTGGCAAATGTTTCAAGCATATGGCTTAGAAATCCTATCTGAGACTTTATTCTACTTTTCCCTGCACCATCAATATTGATCTTTATCTTTATATCTGTTTCCCTCGTCTTTCTATTAACCTTTGCACTTCTCATTCTCAACCTCCATAATTTACCTACATACTTTGCCACCCAAAATCTCTTTTAGGCGTTCTAAAAATAGTCTGTTTTCTCTAGGAGTACCAATCGTTACCCGTAACATATTTCTTAATTTTGGGTTCTCAAAATACCTTAAAAGCACACCGTGTTTGTAAAGGGTATTAAATACATCCTTCGCTGATTTCTTTTTTAATTCAAACAGAATAAAGTTTGTACATGAAGGTATGGGCTTTATGCCCGGAATTTGGTTAAGTTGTGAAAAAACCACCTCTCTCTGTTCTATAATCTTGGCCACAACATCCTCCAGAAATTCTTTATTTCTCATCACGATATCCCCGGCAATCTGCTGAAATACACCAACGGAGAAAGGTAGTTTTGCCTTTTGTATCTCTTTTGTAAGTTCTGGTTTGGCAAGCAAATAACCCAATCTGATTCCAGCAAGACCAAATGCCTTTGAGAATGTTCGCATTATTATTATGTTTTCAAATTCTTCAAGCAAGTTTTGTGCAGTCTTTTTATAAAACTCAAAGTACGCCTCATCTACAGCGAGCATTCCCTCAATATTCTCTGCAATTTTCTTCAGTTCTTCAATAGATAGGGTAGTCCCTGTCGGATTATTCGGTGAAGCGATAATTACAATTCGTGCCCCGCTTGATCTTTCAATTATTGAGGAAACATCAAATCTAAAATCGTCAAGGAGAGGAACCTCAGTAATTATCAGTCCCATAATTTTTGCTACGTGGGCATAGATTGAAAATCCCGGTGATACAAGAATGATTTTATCTCCTGCCTTACAAATTGACAAAAGCACTGCCTGGATTATCTCATTTGAACCATTGCCCGCAACTATGCCCGAGGCTGGGTAATCTGTATAATCGGATATTGCATCAACCAGTTGACAAGTCTTTAAACAAGGATATCTATTCCACTCGATTTCATTTAACTTACCCACTATCTCTTTCTTCAATGCAGCAGGGATAGCATACGGTGACTCATTCTGGTTTAGTTTTACTACAGATGTATCCTGCACGACAGAGTATTCGGGCAGCTCAACCACAGATTTCTTTATACCCTTCATAATACTACCTTTCTAAATTCATATTCCAAAATATCTGTTGCCCCAAGTTTTTTGAGTAGAGGAATGAGTTTTGCCGCTTCAATCCTCCTTACTGCCACCTTCACAGCATAGCCCTGTTCACCGTAAAGGCGTGCTACTGTAGGCGAACGCATACAAGGGAGAATCTTAACTATCTCTTCAAATTTCTCCTTGGGCACATTCATTTCTAACATTACCCGATTACGTGCATCGAGCACTGATTGAAACAGCATCTTCATTTCTGAAATCTTCTCGCTCTTTTTAGAATCTTCCAATGCCTTTTTATTGGCGATAAACCTTGTCGACGATTCTAAAAGTGTAGCAATAATATGAAGATTATGTTCCTTTAAGGTCTTGCCAGTAGCCGTATTATCGATGATCATATCCGCATCATCGGGTGGGAAAACCTCAGTTGCACCATATGTTCGTAAGAATACGTATTCATAGTTTTCTTTCTCAAGAAATGTCCTGGTAATATTTTCATACTCAGATGCAACGACTATTTTTCTTTTATGGAGGTCTTCATTCAAAAGCTGCTCAGGAACAGCAACGACAATCTTAACAGGGTCCAACCCCAAGTTCAATACTTCCACGACGTCTGCTCTTGTTTCAACAATCCAGTCATAACCGGAAAACCCTGCATCGTGTGAACCAAGTTCAATAAGTTTTGGAATATTCTGCGGCCTCATTATTTTTATCTCTATCTCTTCATCATTTACCACGGGTCGATAAACCCTTTTATTTACTTGCAGACCTGTTCCGGCATCTTGGAACAATCTCAACACGTGCTCATAGATACTTCCTTTTGGAATAACAACACGTATTTTCCTCATACCTACACCTCCTTTTTTTCTCTCTTTCTGTTTTAAGTTTTATGGATGTTTTATGAGTAAAAAATGAATAATAGCACTTCCGAACCTATCCCTTAGGTTCGGAAGTGCCAATACCAGTAACAATGTCCAAAATATAAATTCCTATTAAGGCTGACACGCCTTAATAGAACCATGAGTTCCAAAGAGTTGAGTAAATCAGTAATCATCGTTGTGAGTATATCCATATTAGAAAACTTGTCAACCCCCTTCTTCAAATGACCTGAAATTCCGATATAAGCCAGAGCTTGAGTTGATTTATATTGGGTGATTGACTTATTTAGTGCTCCAAGTAGCGTTTATGAGTAAAAAGATGGATGATGTATCTATTTGAATGGGATCTATA
>Ga0114919_10001049_pt1 | contig 22197 bp, 15 predicted proteins | sample BlataG_FD_88682 | JGI IMG/M metagenome (GOLD analysis project Ga0114919, IMG submission 88682) | Deep subsurface microbial communities from Black Sea to uncover new lineages of life (NeLLi) - Black_00105 metaG | ecosystem: Environmental > Aquatic > Marine > Oceanic > Sediment | place: Atlantic... | reverse complement strand
CTTGACGAGCTGCCACAATTGTTTAATATATTAAAAGGTGATATGAGTATTGTTGGGCCTCGTCCGTTGTATGTTTCGCAGATGGCCGAGTGGAACGAGCGGCAAAAAAAACGGCTGCTTGTTAAGCCGGGGCTGACGGGCCGGGCACAAATTTCCGGGCGCGGTGAGTTGACACGCGAAGAGAAGCTCGAACTTGACGTAAGATATGTGGAAACCGCATGCCTTTGGGTCGATATAAAGATTGTCCTTGCAACTATTGCCCAGGTGTTTGGGCGAAAGACTATTTACGAAAAAAGGTACTCGCGGGACGAATATACACGAGGACAAAAGAAACAGTAGGCTGGATAGCAATAAGCTATTTAAATAGGAAGGAGAACAGCTATTAAGGTCAAATATAGAACAAAAATAGAGCAGTTGGAGCAATTGAGCGAGCAGGAAAAGCTCGACGCCAAGAAGGTTACCGACAAGTTTGCCTTTCGCAGCAACGATTACTATCTGTCGCTTATCGATTGGGATGACCCTGACGACCCGATACGCACGATTATAATCCCCCACACGCGGGAGCTTGACGAGTGGGGTCGGCTCGACCCTTCGGATAAAAAAGCTTACACAATTATGCCCGGGCTTGAGCACAAATACAATTCCGTCGCAGTGCTTTTGGTAAGCAATGTTTGCGACGGTATATGCCGGTACTGCTTCCGAAAGCGCGTTTTCATAGAGCCGCAAAAAGATTATCTGCGGGACCTGCCGGCAGCGCTGAAATACATAAAGGGACATCGCGAGATAACCAATGTGCTCTTAACCGGCGGAGATCCGCTCGTACTGACAACCTCAAAACTTGAAAATATCATCCGGCAGCTGAGGGAAATTGACCACATCCGGATAATTCGTATCGGGACAAAGACACCGGCATTCAATCCTTATCGGATTGTTGACGACCCGGCTTTGCTGGAGATGATAAAGACCTACAGCACCGGGCCAAAGAAAATATATGTGATGACCCACTTTGTTCATCCGCGTGAATTGACGGATGTGGCGGTCAAGGCGGTTAGTTTGCTGCAGAAAGCCGGCGCAATGATAGCCAATCAGACCCCGCTTACCAGAGGTGTCAATGCCGACCCTGATGTTCTGGCGGAGCTGCTTGCCAGACTATCCTTTATTGGTGCTGTTCCTTACTATATTTTTCAGTGTCGTCCGGCCCTGGGGAATAAGGCTTATACGGTGCCGATTGAAGAAGGATATGAGATTGTGGAGCAGGCCAAATCGAGAGTATCCGGGCTGGCAAAGCGGGTTCGGTATGCAATGTCGCATTCGAGCGGAAAAATAGAAATCGTCGGCAAAACAGAAGATTTTGTCTATTTCAAATATCATCGGGCGGCTAATGATGCCGATAGCGGGCGCTTCCTGGCCTTCAAGAGTAACCCGAACGCTTGCTGGCTCGACGATTATGATGAACCGGTTCAGGATTGTCCTATCAATCTGCCGGAAGGCCTGTACGTATCCAAATAGTACCAGCGTCAGATGCCAAAAGCAAGATGGTGCGGTTTAGTTTCAGGTGTTAGAATTTTGTGAAAAGCCCCGGTAATGTCTGGGGCTAAATTTTTGGCTCGAAGGAGAATTTTTGCGCAGATGAGGATTCGAATAGCCGTTCTTATGTGGTTGGTCTTTTTTGCAGCAGGGCAGGCCTGTGCGCTGCAGCCCGAACAAATCCTGGTAATAGCAAACGGCGATGTCCCGGCCTCTGTGCGGATTGCTCAATATTACTGCGCAAAGCGAAAAGTACCCACAGACAATATCCTCACCATACCTTTAGGAGCGGGCCTTAGTGATACAATCAACAGAGACGACTATGAAAAACAGCTTGCCGAGCCGATTCGCAAAAAATTATCGAGCCCTGAATTTACGGGGAAAATCAAATGCCTGCTGACAACGTATGGAGTGCCGATTAAGGTTGGACCCAGAGGTATCTTGAAAGGCGCCGAAAGCGAGCTGAAGCAATTGAAAAAGCTGGCTGAGCAGGAGAAAAACAAAATAGAACAGTTAGAGAAGAACGGTTCAGCCAAGTCGGCTGAGCAGAAGAAGAGAATCAATGCTAAACTGGAGCAGTTACAATCCCGTATTGACCGTATCGTCGGCAAAGAAACAGGAGCCTCGGTGGACAGCGAATTATCGATGGTCTTGTTCGGCGACTACGAGTTGTATCGGTGGCAGCCGAATGAACTAAACAATGGCGTGCCGGATTGGGACTTTAAAACGCTTATGGTTTGTCGTCTTGATGGGCCGGGGGAGGCAATAACCCAGGGCCTTGTTGATAAGGCAATAGCGGCGGAGAAAACGGGGTTAAAGGGTATCGCTTACATCGATTCGCGCGGTATCAAAAACAAAAAGTTTGATTTGTCTGCCTACTTTGACCAATCTTTGCGGAATCTGGCGACCCTTACAAGATTACGAACAGAAATACCCGTCAGACAGGAGCGAACAGAAAAACTTTTCGAAGCAGGAGCCTGTCCTCAAACGGCCATCTATTGCGGCTGGTACAGTCTAAAGAAATATATCGATGCCTTCGATTTTGTCGATGGCGCGATAGGTTATCATATCTCAAGCTGGGAGGCTATAGACCTTCGCGACCCGAACAGCAACCAGTGGTGTCCGGCTATGCTGGCCGACGGGATAACCGCCACGTTGGGAGCGGTGGCTGAACCATATCTTCATTCCTTTCCGGCCCCGGCTGCCTTTTTCCTGGAGCTATTCAATGGCCGCTGCCTTGTCGAGGCATATTACCGCAAAAAGCCGTTTAATTCCTGGCAACTGGTCTTGATAGGCGACCCACTATACACGCCTTTCAAAAAACATTAAAAGTGTTTAATAAAATCCTATATGTCACCCTGAGCGTAGCGAAGGGTCTCTTCTCTTGTCTGAAACAATGAGATTATTCGCTTCGCTCAGAATGACAGTGATACCAAGCAAAAGGTCTTGTTAAAGGCATTAAGTGTTACTGGATGACAGCCTTTGCGCAAACCTCCGGCGGAGTAAAGCTGTCAGGAAAATTGCGGCAACGACGGCTGCAATTCCTACGGCAGAGAGGATTACGTCCCGTACACCGAAATATCTGCCGGAAATTACGGAAAATAATTTTACTAACAATAGTAAACCTGCCGGCATCGCTAATGCTGCCATTAACCATTTGGGTTTCGGGGCTTTTTGTGGCAGGAAACGATACATATTTCGAATCCACACTATAGTAAAAAATCCATAGGCAAACGAATAAAACACTGCGCTTGTCACCGGCAGCAGGTCAGCCACATTCGCACGCGCCAAATTTGTTAAAAGAAAGATAGTGATGCCCGTTACTATGAGTAACACGGGCAAAAATGTAAAAAACGAAAGCAGAATTAAGCCTGTGAGTGTCCCTGCCAGGTTCGCGGAAAAATCTGCAATATTGCCGCTGCGCCCTACGACATAGCACTGAAGCCATTCGTCAACAATCCCATATCCAGCCACCACGAAAAGTACCCACCATACGGCAGTTCTGCGCCAGTTCACCTTCTTGTTAGGACTGATTGCAAACCACAGCAGAAAAACAAGAATCAAGTAGGCAAGAAAATGGAGGCTTTTGTCGGACACATGGGCCTGGCGAACCAATTGTGGGATGGGTATATGCGCAAGGATAAAAATGCTTGGCCAATAGAGCAGCAATGGGATTACAGTCAGCTTTTGGCGAGGCGATATGGCCATTGAAATTGCCCTTAATACCCTACTTAAACAACTGTTTTAGCAACTGCCCAATATAAGGGACGCTGTTTTGCAATGTTTTGCAAAATGGGAGCCCAATAATATGTCGATTTTTACAGTTCTTTTCTTTAATTTTACCAGAGATTTGGTTATTATACAGAATCTTTCTTGAAAATTGGTAAAAAGCCGTCTTTATTCAACCTGTAGCGGGCTTGCAAAGCAAATGCCTGCATGGCGCTGGGGAATGTGCTGTCGTACGAGGTTGTCAAAAAGGCACAGCCAAAGGACCAGAGTAAGCGCGAGAACAAAAATCAGCGGCAATGTGAAAAAAGAAAATAATTGGAGGATTTAAAAAATGAAACGCCTGGTAATTCTTCTTGTAATAATTTTAACCGGTTTTTCGGCCCTTTGTCTGGGCCAGTACAGGTCTCGGGTTTCGCCGCTTAAAATCATTCAGCTTGCCGAGCCGAAGTTGACAGGGCCGGTCAGTTTCGAGCAGGCCTTGGTCAAGCGGCGAAGTGTGCGCCAGTTTACCGGCCAACCTCTTAAATTCGGGCAGATTGGCCAGTTGGCCTGGGCCGGTCAGGGAATAACAGAGCCGCAAAGAGGTCTTCGGACGGCACCATCAGCCGGCGCGCTTTATCCAATAAAGTTGTATTGTGCCACGCCGGAAGGAATGTTTGTTTACAATCCCCAGCAGCACAGTCTGGAAGAAACCTTCAGCGCCGATATCCGCGGCAGCCTGGCGATAGCAGCTTTAAGGCAGGAGGTCGTGGCTAATGCTGCCTGTGATATTATTGTTGCCGGCTCGACGAGAAAGGTTGCCGCCAAATACGGTGATAGGGCCAGAAGATTTATGCTATTGGAAGCCGGACACATCGCTCAAAATATCCAGCTGCAGGCTGTCTGCCTGGAATTGGGCTCTGTAACCGTTGGTGCTTTCGATATAAATCAAGTTCGTAAGGTTTGTAAGCTGCCAATAGACCTGGAGCCAATTTATATAATTTGCGTTGGCTACCCAGCCGACCAGGATGTAAGGCAAAGGCCCGAAGAACAAAGCCGGGACCGCACAACCGATACTGCAAGGGCAAAAAGGGCGGTGTTGATTATCGCCAGCCAGAATTTTCGAGATGAGGAGCTTTTTGAAACAAAGCGAGTTCTTGACCAGGCGGGCGTGCAGACGGTTATAGCAAGCTCAAGGACAGGACTTATAAGGGGCATGCTTGGAGCCATAGCTGAGGCAAGTATTCTGGTGAGCGAATTGAGAGTCGACGATTACGATGCGATAATTTTTGTAGGTGGTCTGGGAGTAGTAGAATATTTCGACAGCCCTGTCGCGTTGAATATTGCCCGGCAGGCGGCGAACAAACGCAAAGTTCTTGCGGCGATTTGCCTCGCACCTACGGTCCTGGCCAATGCCGGCGTGCTCAACGGCCTAAGAGCCACCAGCTTCTTATCAGAACAAATTCAACTTCAAAATGCCGGCGCTAGATATACCGGTGTACCTGTTGAACGGGCTGGGCTTATAATAACCGCCAGCGGGCCTGCGGTTGCAAGCCAATTTGGCCAGGCTATCGCTGAAGCTCTTGCCGGAAGATAAAGTACTCAACTTGACTGACTTTTAGATTGTCTGTCTGAGTGAAACGAAGCATCTGGCCTTAGAATAGAGTTTTTGCTTCGTTGCGAGTGTGAGATTCTTCGCGGAGTTTATCCTCGTGCGCAGCGAAGGGCTCAGAATGACAAGCTGCGTATGCTCATGTCAAAGCTATACTTATGTAAAAACCAGTCAAGTTGAGTAATTCCTATCTCGCATTTTCGTATCTCGAACCAGACACGCTTCACGAGATACACTTAGTGGTGCTGGAACTGTAGCGATTTGTAATGGGCAGTCTTCTGTCTTTGCCGAAGGCCTTAGGCGTGATTTTTATCCCCGGCGGCGATTGCCTTCTTTTATATTCATTGCGGTCAACCATACCAATAACCCGATAGACTACATCCTGCGGCAGGCCTGATTCAACCAGCTGCTGTGCGGATTTGTCTTCTTCAATATAGCCCTTGAGAATTTTATCAAGTACATCATAATCCGGCAGGAAGTCACTGTCTTTCTGGCCGGGCCTTAGCTCGGCGCTGGGCGGCCGGTTTATTACATCGGCAGGTATAACCTGCCACCCTGCTATTTTGTTTATATGTTCGGCTAATTTATAAACAAGAGTTTTGGGGACATCTTTTATCACTGCAAACCCGCCGGCAGTGTCACCGTAAAGGGTAGTATAGCCGACTGCGGTTTCGCTTTTGTTGCCGGTTGTCAGGACCAGAAACCCGAACTGATTGCTCAGTGACATCAGGATGGTTCCGCGGATTCTGGCCTGAAGGTTCTCGTAAGCGATACCCTTATCGTCCCATCCTGGGACCGCATCCAACGACCTCTCAAATCGCTCGAGTATCGGTTGCAGAGGGATGGTTAAAAATCCGATGCCCAGATTTTTTGCCAGTCTCGCCGCATCGCTCATCGCCTCGGCTGTGTTGAATTTCGAGGGCATTGTCAGGCCGACAACTTTCTCAGCACCCAAAGCGGCAGCAGCGATAGCGGCGGTAACGGAAGAATCTATCCCCCCGCTAAGGCCAAGCAGGGCTTTCGTAAAACCGTTCTTTTGCGTGTAATCTCTCGTTCCGAGCACAAGGGCCTGATAGACCTCATCAATCGGCCCGTCCGGCTGGCCAGCCGCCGGCTGTCGTGGCTCGACTCGTACAGCCCCATCGCCAGCCGGGACAATATCGGCAATCAATAAATCCTCTTCAAATGCCCTGGCTTTCGCTACCACCTTGCCGGTCCAATCGGTAAACATACTTCGGCCGTCAAAGACCAATTCATCCTGGCCGCCGACAAGGTTGCAATAGCAAACAGCACAATTGAATTCTTTTGCACACCGGCTAACTATTTTCTCTCTTTTCTTAATCTTGCCCAGATGGAAGGGCGAGGCCGAGATATTCAGAATCATTTGGATTGGGCCTTCCGTCGGGAGGAAATTGCCGAGCCATTCGACATCCCATATATCGGCGCAGATAGTGACAGCAACGTTGAGCCCGCCTACATTGATTACTACCGGCTCGGCGCCGGGCTGGAAATACCTGTGCTCATCGAATACACCGATATTTGGCAGTAGGCCCTTTTGATAAATTTTGCTTATCCGGCCGGCTTGCAACACAGCAGCCGAGTTGAAGCAATTGTCCTGATAGTTCTCAGCAAAGCCGACTATTATGGTTTTGTCCGGGCAATCGGCGGCGAGTTTCTCGACAGTCAATCGGCAGTCCTGCAAAAAATGTTTCTTGTGCAGTAAATCTTCCGGCGGATAGCCGCAAACAGCTAATTCCGGAAAGACCAGCAAGTCCACATCTGATTCAAGTGCCGCGGCCCAGATTCTCCGCATCTTATCGGCGTTGCCGACCAAATCACCTACTACCGCGTCGAATTGTCCCAGTGCTACCCGCACCAAGTGCGACCTCCAAACATAAATAACGCATAAGTCGATAAGTGCCTAATAATCTGTCACACATATTTTGATGGCCTGTCATGCTGAGCCGAAAGGCGAAGCATCCGGCCTGAGCAAAAGAGATTCTTCATCCGCCTTTGGCGGACTCAGAATGACATCTGTCATTTGAACTGTGACAGAGCACTAAGTCACAAGTATCTTAAAACCTTGTGTTCTTATGCTCTTGTACACTTACCAGAACCGGAGAGGGCGGGATTCGAACCCGCGGTACAGGCTTTTACCCGTACGACGGTTTAGCAAACCGTTGCCTTCAGCCACTCGGCCACCTCTCCAACCACTTCTATGTAATAGAGTTATAAGAAATCTCAAAAAACAGCGCCCTTAGAAACTACGACCAAGTTGCAGTTTACAATATAACACCCAACAGGCCGGTATTACAAGAAAATTAAGGATGAGCTTTACAAAAATTGACCTGCTCATCGATGTGAAACAGTACTGACACTAACCAGAATTATCAATAGGTCCATACCGCAGATGAATTATTCGGTTAGCTCCCCTGCATCTTCTCGGGGTTCCAGAACGCCCTTTATTGCATTTGAGCTTCCTCCCTAACAACCTCGATGAAATTGATTATCGGCGCTTGACCCATCTGCGGATTAGCCAACTTGGGGACCAGTTCGAGGGCGAGGACATTTTCCGCCCGAATGCCTTCAAACTCTTTGACGATAGCTTTGTTGGATTTTCCAGCCGTCTGCAAAATATCAAAGTTTTTGAGCACTACCTGGTCTTGAAGCTTAATGTCGAAGACACGCTGGCCTGGCCGGTCTTTGGGTAAGGCATTAAAGCCGAGACGGACGGTGTATATGTCGGGCTTTTGTCCAACGGAATCGTCAATCAGCGGTAGCTCACAGCGCAACAGTCCCAGGCAGCCGGAGGTGAATAGCCAGGGGTTGTCGGAGCCAACGATATTAACACCTTTGAAATCGCTGCAGAAATATCCCATGCCCTGCAAGAGCTTATCGTGTAAATCGAACTTTACACCATAATTGGGGAAATGATTTTTAACATATTCGGTCTTAGGATTAGGATAACCGAACCAAAGTGTCCCCTCATTGTCTCTCATATCCGCGGGAGCACCAAAGTTGACCGCGAAGTGTTTCGCTGGAGTCGTAGCGCCGTGCGTGATAAAGACGGTCCACGGTTGAGATCTTTTGGGTTTGCGTGTTAGTGCTAATGAGCATCTGAGCGGATACGAACATGTGCAGCCGGCGCTCGCTTCCGGTGATAACAACAGGCCACTGGCTGGTATCACGCTGATAGCACAACCCGGACGGTAAGCGCCGAAGAGAACTACGCCTCTGTCGGCCTCGATGTTACAAAATGCGGTGCAGGAAGAGCGATAGAAGAGGGTGTCGGTGGAAGCGGAGGTAACGCCGCAGGTATGTCCGGGCCGTAAGAACTCCCAGAGGACCTGCTTGCCGGTGATTGGATGGTTACGCATTATGATATCACCCGTGCGAAGGTCACAGGCGAGTGGCTCTATGATGATCTTGTCACCCACTATTAACGGGCGGGTGCGGTAGTTGAGAGGGCGAGACCAAATAACATCACCGTTGTTGGCAGATAGAGTTGTGATGCGTCGCCACCTATAGCCCCCGGCCTGGAACCGCCACGCATCGTGGTTGCCGTAGTTACCGAAGAAAAATAGCATTCCGTTACTATATGCTGCCCCCATATTGTCACCGCAGCACCCGGTTAAGTCAACGAGCTTTTCCCAGACCTTTTTGCCTGTAGCGGCATCGACAGCGACAACGAGCCTGACGTCGGCATCGTCGTAGGTCAGGGTCCCTTCTTCGAAATCGGCCTTAAACAGTGCCGACTCCAAAGCACTGATCTGGTAATCTATTCGCCTATTTTGGGACGGCTTGTTTGCTTTCAGGAGTTCGGCACGCTGCTCTTTTTTCGACCTTAGCTCTTCAAGAATACCATCTCTTTCTTTGTATATCCCTGTTCTGATGAGTTTTCGTCTGTCTTGGAGGGCACGTTTCTGTTGCTCATTTGTAATCGTGCTTTCAGCTAAGAAGATTTTTCCATCTCCGATAGCTACAGTTATGTTTGCAATTTTGCTTCCGTTATGCTCCCACAGCAATTTTCCCGCTTCTGTATCCACAGCAAAAACTTTGTCACTTGTCATTAAATTCCTGGTCACAGCTTGCTTCTGCACGTGCTCTCCGCCTCTGGCAAAGGACGTCATATTCCTATATAAGGTTCCGGACCTTTGAAAAGTCCTCCGCAAGTTCTCATCCGGCACAGGGTATAGCGTTTTGTAATAATTATACCGGTCCTTAAACTGAGCCGGGACCTCGTCAACACTTTTCCATCTTCCATCCTCAACCGCAACCTTCCATAAATCGGCATATTCTTCATCCATAGGTTCCGATGTTGAGCCGTAGAGTATATTACCCTGGACCGACACATATCCCCAACGCCGGCCGCTTCCATCAGAAGATTGGGGCACCTTGAACACACGCACCGTTTCACCTGTCGCCGTATCCAGACGGTAACACTTGTCATAAGCAGCTACATAAAGACTATCCTCGGTAACGACGAGATTCCCACAATCGGCCTTCGTTTGTACTCGAACTGCTCCCGGGATTTCTCTTTCCCAAAGGACAGTCCCGTTATAAGCGTCAACGGCCATAATGATTTCCTCGCCCTGTATGAAGAGACGTCCGTTGATTGATAGCGGGCTGGCGGCGTTCGCGTGTCGCTCTACCATTCCCTTGGGACCCGGTTCACCAAACCAAAGGATTCCAAGAGGCCCATTGACCAGCTCATCGCCGGAGCAGGCCGTGTTTTGAGGATTACCAAACTGCTGCGTCCAGCTGCCGGCTCCTTCTAACTTGCCCCGCACAAACTTATCCCAGGAGATTTCACGGCTCGAGAATCGCCTGGAACCCAACAAAGACACTCCTCCATAAGGCCGAAGGACACGGTTTATCTCTTCCTTCGATACTGCTGTCTTACCTGAGGTCAGCATCCCATCAGATACAATCAGATTAGCAAAATAGTCAGGCAGAGTGGAAATATCCCACGGCTCAACCACTACTCGTTTGCCCAATAACCCTGCTGCCTCCAGGTTTTTTCGGGCAGTGGTGAGCTTCTTTCGGTCCTTTTCAATTCCTATGATTTTCAGTTCAGTCCGCTTAGCCAATTCGAGCGCCAGCCGACCCTGGCCACAGTCGAGCACGAGGCAGTAGCCCTTGTTGGCAGAGGTTTCTTTTATAATCTGTTCTGCTGCCGACACGTAGAGTTTAGTGGCTTTGTCTTTCGAATAAGATGAAGGGTCGATAGCCACTTTGATATCTTTGGCTGCGGATACCTTTTCTTCACCGAAGCAGTGAATCGGACCTTTGTTGGTACTGACAATGAGGCGCCCGCCAGCGGCGGCGAAGCCAACAGCCCTACCGGATACATTCCCTTTCCAGACTTCCTTACCGCTCTGGGCGTCAATACCAACCACTAACCCTTCGCCGCCGGCGTACAGAACGTTACCGGCCTTAATCAATGTACACAGCCCTTTTCTGGAATAGCGCCACTTATAGCTCGAATTTCTCAATCTCTTTGCTTCTGTGGTCAGCTTGCTGATCCTGCCCGTTATCCGGTCAATCTGCTCGTTGATTTCTTTGCTGGTTTTTTTATTGGCGCCTTTGCCTTTCTTTCTTAGCTCTGAAAGTTCTTCTTCCAGCTTTTCACGTTCTTTGGCCAACTCGTTAACTTTTTTCACAGCTTCAGAGTGAACAGCCCGGTTGATGGCATAGATGCCGTCCAGCGTTAAGACATAAGAGACATCACGGGTAACGACCATATCAATTCCGGGAAACCAGCCGAAGGCATCTCCTTTGCGATTGCCGGTTTTGGCGTCGTAGGCGACTTTCTGGGGCTCGCCGGAGAAGTCAACACCGGCGATGAGGTTGTCTTTGTCCAGCAGTGTCCAGGTCCCGCCGCGCTTGGCGCCGGGTGAGGCATAGAAGAGAAACTTTCCGGTTTTGCGGTCGAAGGCGGCAGGCATTGCTCTGCCCGAGGGAACATAGAGGGTGCCTTCGGATGCGACGAGGTAACCGTGGGGCGCTATACCACCGTAGTCCAGTTCGTGGGCACGGTCGCCGATGGTGTCGTTTCTCCAGATAACCGAGCCGTCATCGGCATTCAGGGCACAAATATATATCCCTTCATAAGGGAAAACGCCTGCACCGAAATAAGCTGTGCCGTTATCGACAAGAACGCTGGTTCTGACCGGCCACAGCGAAATCATTCTCCCGTTGCCAATAACCTTTTCATCGCTGGGACCGGCGCGGTATTTCCAGATAAGTTTGCCATCCCTGGCATCGAGGCAATAAACATAACCGTCGTCTGAACCCACGTAAACGCGGTCGTTGGCGACCATCGGGGCAAACCGGACTGGCCCCTGCGTAAAGAAAGTCCAGTTTACCTTGCCGGAAGTCACATCTATCGAATAAACCTTGTTAGTTACGCAGGAGCCGAAATACACGTTACCATCGACTATCGCCACATGATATGCGTTGTCAAAGTGCATTCTCGGCATTTCTTCCGCCGGCATCGGCCAGGCTGGCTTAGGTGAGTGTGTGGGTGTATATTTCCACTGTAGAAAAAGCTCCGGACCTATGGTTTCAGGGCTGACCCCACTTCGCGTCACATCAAAGCGGTAAGTAGCCCAATCCGCAGCCGTACCAACAGTGCCTGCTACGCAGACAAGAGCAAAGAAAGCAAGACCGATGAAGATGCGGGAACCGTTTAATTTCAGCTTGATATTACTCGGCGTCACCAAACGCGAAAAGCTGCATTTGAGCTGCCTCCTTACTGCGTTTTGCTTTTCCATCTGCAAGACTCCTTTAAAAAAGATGACACAAGGGTTAATCGTATATCGTCAGCGTTAGTGGTAGTTTTTGACTTTATTTATAAGAGACGGTTGCGGCTCCGGGGTTTCTGATATTTCACTATTCATATTCCTGCTCATATTCCCACAGCAAAAACTATCCGGCACAGGGAAGTCCTTCAAAGATACCACCAAGGCACAAAGACACTGAAAGTTATTGTTTTTTAACCGCGGATTTCACTGATTTCACTGGTTTTTTACCTGTGGCAGAGCTATTTATATTTAATCCGCGTTAATTTATGAAATCTGTGGTTAATTATCTTTTTATTTCTTTGTGACTTTGTGTCTTCGTGGCTAATTCCCTTATTAAACCACCTGCTTAATTGATTATAGACTATTGATTAATTACAATCCGAGCAAATAGTCAATAGTAAATAGTCAATACTCAACTTGACTGGTTTTTACATAAGTGTAGCTTTGACAAGAGCATACGTAGCTTGTCATTCTGAGCGCAGCGAAGAATCTCATACTCGCAACGAAGCAAAAACTCTATTCTAAGGCCAGATGCTTCGTTTCACTCAGCATGACAGTCTAAAAGTCAGTCAAGTTGAGTCAATAGTCAATGACGAACCCGATTATACGAAAAAGACGGGCCATTGCTAATAAAAAATATGCTTTGCGAATTCTAACCCAAGGTAAGGATTTTGACCTGCTGCCAAATGAGTTGTATTTCGCTCTTGGATTGCCTGTTGAGCTTTCGGCGGTTATAATTGTCATCAAATATAAAGGGATAAATATATGTGGAAAATAGCAGCCAGTGTTATTTTACTATCAGCAGCCATTAATGTTGTGTTGGGGGCAAGTTTTCGCTCGGCCAGGTGTGCTCAAAGAGAAGGAGAAATTATGAATGAGAAAAAAGAAGCTGTTTCGGTACCCGGCGTGAACGACATCACTATTAGAGTTGTTTACGACAATAATCCGTACAAAGAAGGACTGGAGACGGCCTGGGGATTTGCCTGCCTTGTAAGCGGGGCTGAGAAGACTATTCTCTTCGATACCGGCGGAGACGGCTCACTATTGCTGGATAATATGGAAAAGTTAGCAATAGAGCCGAACGGTATAGATACCGTCGTTCTCTCGCACATTCACGGCGACCATACCGGCGGGCTGAGCAGCTTTCTTGAAAAGAACCCTAACGTAACTGTCTATCTGCCAAAATCGTTTCCAAAAAGGTTTAAGGATAATGTGCGGGACAAAGGGGCAGAGATAATTGAGGCCGAACAATCTCTGGAGATTTGTGAAAATGTTTATTCGACCGGCCAGCTCGGAATGTTAATAAAAGAGCAGTCGCTAATTATCCGGACCGACAGAGGCCTGATAGTGATAACCGGCTGTGCGCATCCGGGCATCGTAAAAATTGTGGATACGGCAAAGGACCTACTAAAAGATAATGTCCTTTTGGTAATGGGCGGCTTCCATCTGGAGTGGGCGACCGCAGGCAAGATAGAAAAAATCATCTCAGCTTTTAGAAGATCGGATGTGCAATATGTCGGGCCCTGTCATTGTACCGGCGAAAAGGCAAGGACGCTATTCAAAAAGCATTTTGGCAAAAACTACATAAATATCGGCGCAGGAAAGACAATAACCTTGGCCGATTTACAATGAAGCCAATATGCTTGATTCTGATATGACTGAGCAAGGGCAAAATAATCTACCAGCAGAGGATTTTGAAGGAGCGGAGCAGCTCGATAACGATTTTATCCCCAAAGGTGCCTTGCAACTATGTCCCAAGTGTCTTAAACCCTGCCATCCATTGCAGCACTATTGCGATGGTTGTGACTCCAACGATGTTATCAATCCACTGACTCCATATATGCCATTTTTGAATATCAGGTTCAACTATGGTATCTTCTTAACAATGTGGCGAAAAACCTGGTATGAAAAAGACACATCAGTAATAGGTAGGTTGTTTTATCTGTTTATGATTACTATGTTCGTACCTGTATTTCCAATAGTCGGCTTGCCGGCACTCTTAATTTTCAAAATCCCTCAGCAGAAATTGCAAAAAGCAACAATAATTACCCTTCTTATTATCGCAATTGTGTTATTTATATTTTTTGCGCGTTACAGACTCTTCACTGGTCTTGTTTCAAGACCGCTCATCCGTTAACAATCCGCGCCAGATCTACTTTTCACGGGTGTGTGCGTTTTTTTTAATTTACCCGGTAGTTAGAATGCGTAGCTGTGCAGGCCGCTGAAGAGCCTGGCCAGGTTTACCCACAGCAAAGTTACCACAATAACCACCATCCCTGCAATAGCCCAGGTGCTGTTGATACGGGTGTAGGTTTTGCCAAACATATAGCGGAAATGGAAATATCCAACGTACACCAGCCAGGACGCCAGCGACCAGAGTTCCTTTGGGTCCCAGCCCCAGTAATCACCCCAGGCCAGTTTTCCCCAATAGCTGCCGAGGATAAGCCCGAGCGTCAACAGTGGAAATCCGACACAAATCAGGCGGTAAGTTGCTTCTTCAGGGGGCAAGATGTTTTCGCTGCGGTTTCGGCTAAATCCTGCGAGTTGCCAAACGGCCTGGCAGGTCGCTTTTGCCATGAAGATATATGAGAGCATATAGACGGCGACATGTGGACTAAAGAGCCAGCTTTGCAAAGCCGGCGGCAGCTGCTGCGGCCGGGCGCTAAAGACGAAGCCGGCAGGGAAAAGAACTATCGCTCCTATGAGCATATCAGCCGAGTAACCACCTACCCGCAGTACGCGCCGGCAAAATAATGAAACCGGGTAAATCATTCCCAAACTCAGGAATACCTCAAAGAGATTCTGAAAGGGTACATGATTGACCTGATACCAGCGATAACCAAAAGACAGCACCGCAATTACGAAGCCGAGTATGTACAGGATGTGACCGGTTTTTGAGTGTCGCAGCAGCGTTATCAGGAACGCGAGCAGATACACAGCGATGGTAATGTAAATCAGAAGGCCCTGAATTGTGTATTTAATTTCCATTTATTCGCCTTTTGATTTTTGTAAATATGTGTCCTGGCTCCGTTTTGTGAAAAGATGCCAAAACCGGAAGCCTCTTAGCCGGAAGCGCCAGAAGACGCCGATGCCAAGCATCAGGTATCCGGCGTAGACAAGGGACAGGCCCGTATCGGAAACAACCATAAAAATACTGTATTGGCCTGCCTTGGCATCATAGGCATGCTGGTAAAAGTGGTATCCACCGAAGTGTAGAGGATGGTTTACTTCGATACTTTTCTCAGCGACAACTTTGCCATCTTTAATGACCTGCAGCTTACTTATATAATCGCTGATGACTCTATGGTAGCTCATTAAGAATTTGTCTTCGGGGTGGATGTGACCTGGAAAACGCTCAAAGACGTATCTGGTGGTAACGGTACCGTCGGCATCTTTGATTTGAACCTCCAGGGCCGGGTTGGAGCCGGGAGGCGGTGCATCAATTATTGTTTGCTTGTCGCCATCAATTATCATCTTGAAATTCTCAAACGTCCTTATAATTGTTACTGTCCCAAAATCATCGCCGAGCGGAAACTCTTCACTCGTCTTGACAGGGACATTCCAGCCTTGCCCCTGAGAGGTTTGGATTTGGAGGTACTCCGGCTGATAATATTCTAATTGGAAGTCCTTCAGTCCTATGGAGAAAGGAAGCTTACTCTGTTTGCCGTTTTGCAATGTAACGTGGTTTTCGCGGTATCCCTCATAGATTGTCATAGTGCCTGTTGGAATTTTATCGATTCCAAAAAGCTGTTTTTGGAGTTTATGTCCGGCCGCAGAAGCCCACATTGACCCTGTTAGAATGAGTATGCAGCCTATGTGCATCAGCAGAAGTCCGGGGATACGAACCAGCCGGCGAAATGCTGTAAGGCCTGTCGTCAGGACAGCTGCCAGGGCTAACCAGTAAACAGATAGCGGCAGAGAGTTGAAAAAGTTTTTTGCCCGCTGAGAACCGAGAAATGCACCGTAGATAGACAGAAAAATCAGCAATATGATTAGCACGAGAGCAATCCACATTACAGTGCGTCTGAACTTTTTCATCGTGCTTCCTTTATACTTATCGCCAGGCCGGCTCGTATGGACGGTATGCAGTTGTCGCACCAATCACAGCCGGCCCCGATAATAACCTTTGTTATCTTTCCTGTATTGACCATTTTTTATCTAAACATAAGAATTGTTTGCTTAATAATTTACGCTAATTGGGCGATAATTGCAATATAACAAATTAGAGCAAGGGATTTTATCCCGGCAACAACGATTGTTTACTTGACAAATTATGCCGAATTATTGATAATAAAAGTAGTAGGAACTTCAAAGTCCAGACCCCGGGAGAAAGGCCGATGCGTTTGGTTGTAAAACAAAATGACCGCACTGTCAACGAATTTCGATTCGGCACGGGGCCTATCTATATCGGCAGACATACCCATAGCCAGATTTTTCTGCCTGACAGAGCGGTATCGAGGCAGCACGCCGTAATCTTCAGCACGCAGGGGGAGAAATGGATGGTCGAAGACCTGGACTCGGCCAATAAGACATACTTAAACGACCAGGCAGTCCACAAGGTAGAAATCAAAACCGGCGACATCCTTCGTATCGTTGATTTCACTATCGAAATCGACCTTGAAAGCGATATCGACGTTGACAAAACAATTCATTTGGAAGACACACTGATACCAGGGGTGCGAGAATCGCAGATTATAATAAGAAGGCCGGATTCCGAGTATGACCCCGATGTCAGGTTACCAGCCAAAAGGGTGAAAGATTTTATGCGGGCCACCGAGGCAATCTGCAAAGCTGACAGTCCCGACCAACTGCTGCAGGCCTTATTGAGTATCACATTAAGGCAGCTTACTGCATTTCATAGCTGGTGTGCTTTGAGAAACCAGCCCACCGGCCCGATGACCGCTCATGCGGGCAAGAGACGAGACGGCCAACTGGTCGAATTAGACGAAATAAAACTTAAGGAAAAAATCACCCAGGCGGTTGAAGAAAAGCAGTTCTTCCTCTTGCCACAGATTCCAGCTCAAACAGAAGAGCAAAGGATACGCTCTGCGATGATAGCCCCTATTATAGACCCGACCGGCTGTTTCGGCGTATTATATGTTGACAACGCTATGGACCACGAGCACTATACCCTCAGTGATTTGGATTACCTGATGCTGCTTGCAATCCACACAGCCGCTATACTGGAAAACTTCTAAATGCGGATAACGAAAAACGCAAAGCCAAAACCCAAAATTAGAAAGTTTTGAATTTCAAGCTATGGTTTTTAATTTTTAGCCTTGAGCTGTTAGTTCTTCGACTTATTGCCTTTTATACTTGCCGATTAACTGTCCCTGACCAAGAATGTGTCCTTCCATCGCCTTTAGCAGCTCACTTTTGCTTGCACCTGCAGCCAGGTTAATTTCCGTATCGAGGGCGTAAATCTTAAAGAAGTATCTGTGCGTCCCGCTCGGCGGACAGGGACCGCCATAACCAATTTTGCCAAAGTCACTGACGCCTTGCCTGGCTCCACTGGGCAGGGTGCTATCGGGCGGGATATTCTCCGCCAGCTCTCTCGTTTCAGCCGGCAGGCCGAATATGACCCAGTGCACCCAGGTCCCCATCGGCGCATCGGGGTCATCGCATATAAGAGCGATGCTCTTGGTGCCTTCAGGCACAGCATCCCAGTGCAACGGCGGGGAAATATCCGCTCCATCGCAGGTGTACTTGGCGGGAATTAAACCGCCCTCTTCAAAAGCCGAACTTGTAATTTTGATATCCATTTTTGCGCCTCCTACTGCTCCGGCGTTCTTTCGCAACAATTGTCAGTTATTCTATGTATTTGATAGGTTTTTGCAAAAGCTATTCCTACAAGAGGATCTGTTCTCTGGCTGTGTCGAACCGCGCGACCTTACCTTCGCGCAGACTAAGCATACCCATCTGCAAGGCCGTTTGTACGTGGTAAGCTAAGTCCATTGGGCTGAGCGTATTGGTTTTGCGCGAGCGGCAGCAGTCAAGGAACTTCTGCCAATATCCAACAAAGTCCTCCCCGTGTTCGATGGCGAAGCGCCGGGGCTTTTTCACGGACATGCCTTTGCTTTTGCGGCCGCCGCAGGGAGTAAAGACGATTTCTTCCTTTTCGATAGTGAGGGTGCCTTCCCACCCGCGGATTAAGGGGACCCGCTTTCCCGCGCCGCGGTTGCCTGTGGCCTGATAGTCGTTCCCCTGCGTTCCGAGTACGGCGACGGTGATGTCCTCGGGATAATCGATTAGCATATTGAACGTATCGGGCACCTCGCGCTGCTGGTAGCGGAACTTCCCGCCGGTCGCAACAACCTTGCTCGGCATCTTCACACCCAGTATGCTCAACACGGGAGTCAGGGAGTGCGGAAACAAGTCGGTGGCGGGTCCGCCGGAGTAATCCTCATACATCCGCCATTGGAAAAACCGGCTGACATCAAAGGGGCGCTTGGGCGCATCGCCAAGAAAGGCCTCCCAATCGAGGTCTGCACCGGGCCTGGCGTTGGCATCGTCGATTTTCATCTCTCGCTCGCCCCAGTCACCGACCCGGAAATAGCCACACTCGGCGTGTATCGGTTGGCCAATCAGACCATCCTGAATTAGTTTCTTCATCTGTTGCCAGGCCGAGTCGTACATAACCTGCGTGCCGAGCTGGAAGACGCAGCCGGACTTTTTCACCTCTGTCGCCAGGCGCTTGGTCAGTTCAAACTGCCGCCAGTGCGTTACAGGCTTTTCGCAGTAAACATCCTTGCCCGCCCGGACCGCATCAACGGCCTGATAGCCGTGGTGATGGTCAGGGGTACAGATGCAGACAACATCGACGTTCGGGTCGGCCAGCAATTCGTGATGGTCCATATACCCCTTGGCGCCGGCGCCATAGCCCTCTATGGTTCGCTTTATCCGTGGCCGATAGACGTCGCAGACGGCGACGATATCAATGTTAGCACCCTCCTGTTTTAGATAACGCAAGGCCTTAAAATGGGCCTGGCTTCGACTGCCGACACCTATCATACCTATACCGATGCGCTCGTTGGCACCCAGAGTCTTGCCGGTAGCACGCCGAGTCGATGTGCCCGCGACTGTAATCGCCGCCGCACCGGCCTGGTGAATGAACTGCCGACGGGTCAAATTATTTACTTTACGCGATTGTCGTTTCTTGTCAGACATGATATTCTCCCTTTCGTCCATTGCTTTAGGCCTTCTGCAAAAAACAACTATTTTGCAGAGCTCTTGAAAGAACCGCTTATTCACAGATATTACAAACTGTCATTATAATACCGGCACCGCTGCTTTAGCAGGTTCAGCTTTTCGACTCAGAACGGCTGGATGTGGGTTAAACTGTTTCCGAGCACACTCTTTTCTATCCTTGCTATCTGTGATTCATTTTGGCGAACTCGGCGCCTCGGTGAAGGGCCTTGGTGTTGACCGGTAATGTATGATGATACCGCCTGGCTATGGTTTCGGCTAAGCAAGCCGCCGCCGCATCGGGGCCGAACAGACCCCGCTTTTGCAGATACGCACCAAGAGCAACCATATTAGCGGATTTTGGATTGCCTAATTCAACTGCCAGCTCGTCGGCCGGCACCGCTACTACATCGATTGTCTCGGCCAATTCCGGCTCGCTGTCAATCAGGGAGCTGTTCATCACCAGCAGACCACCGCTCTTGAGACGGGGAGCAAATTTAGTCAGTGAGGCCTTATTCATTACAATCAGTGAATCAGGCTTGTTGACCAGCGGCGAGGCGATTTCTCCCTCCGCGATGACCACCATACAGTTGGCGGTACCGCCGCGGACCTCAGCGCCATAGGAGGGCATATAAGTTACCTCGAGGCCTCGCTTCATTGCAGTTTGAGCCAGCAGCTTGCCGGCCAACATAATCCCCTGGCCACCGAAGCCGGCGATAATAACCTCTTCATAAAATTCGTTTCTCGTATCTCGCATCTTGTATCTCGTTTCTCGATTCTCGTTTTTATCGAGTATCGAGCATCTAAATGAAATTGCATAATTCTGATGCCGCTACCCTGCCGTATCAAGTCATCCTGAGCCCCGCAGCTTCGATTTGCGAAGCAAACGGCGGGGCGAAGGATCTGGGTTGCGAACATAGTGCAACGTTGCTCTCATCCGATGGCCAGATGCTTCACTCCGTTCAGCATGACAATTGTGCTCGGGCAGTAGCCAGTTTTCTGGCCTCATTCTCGTGCAATTTCATTTAGAGCCCCTATCATAATGAAAGAAAATGGGGTTTTTAATATCAAAAATAGGCATTTGTACTCTTTTTGTTAGAGGCTCTTAGTATCGAGCATCATTTCTTTCTCTTTCGCTTGGCCGCCGGCCACTGGGCCGTCACATCGAGGTCGCCCTTGAAGTCAACTGCGATAACCGAGGCATATTCGCTCGGTGCTTTGCCTGTCAGAGCAAATTCGACGCCGTCACCGGCTGCATTGGCCTTAAATGGAACCGCCTTTCCGTTTTTCAGCAGCGTCGCCTTGACAATTTTTCCCTTTTTCAATGCCAGCGGCAGTGTTCCGCCTCTCGCCCAATCGAAGACAATCAGGTAGAGACGATTACCCTTGATTGTGATGCGTCCCCACGGCGGCGCGGCGCCCCACGGGCTGCGTTTCGTGCCGTATATTGCCTCGCCATTGACATCCATCCACTTGCCGACACCCAGCAGGCAGTCTATTTCTCCCTGTGCAAGTGTTCCATCCGCTTTTGGGCCGACATTGAGCAGGAAGTTGCCGCCTTTCGAAGCGATATCAGCCAACTTATGCACAATATCCTCTGAAGACTTGTAGGGTGCATCCGGGCCTTTGTACCAATACCCGCTCCAGCCGGTACCGGTACCGCTGATAGTCATATTGGTTTCCCAGTATCCTTCAGGCGGGGCGGCGGGAATGCGCTGCTCAGGAGTGTCAAAGTCGGCGTATTCGCTTGTGCCCCTGTTGTCGATGATAATGTGCGGCTGAAGCTTGCGCACCATTTTCAGCATCGGGACCGCGTCACGCAGGCCTTCTGTTGGCCAGGAGATATCGTACCACAAGATATCAATCTTGCCATAGTTGGTCAAAAGCTCACGAACCTGCCCTTTTTCGAATTCGACAAAGTTGCGCCATCGATTGGGGTACTTTGTTACAAAGTCCTCTATGTAATTTAAGTGCCGACGCCACCATACGCCGTCCGGGTGATGCTGGTCCGGGTGAGAATAATACAGGCCGATGGTAAGGCCCTCCCTGCGAAACGCCTCAATTAAATTGGCAGTAATATCGGGATGGTCGCTTCTGCTGTAGGGACAGTCGGGGCTGGTAACCTTATAGTCGGTCAATTTCGTATCGAAGTTGCAGAAGCCGTCGTGGTGCTTGGTGGTGAAGACGACATAGCGCATGCCGGCCTTTTTGGCCACACGAGCCCAAGCCCTTGGGTCGAACTTCTCCGGGTTGAAGCTTTTGTTCAGATCGAGGAACTTCTGAACCTCCTCGGCAGTACGTATATCCTCGCCTTTTCTGCCGCGGAAGATAGGCCCTATTCCCATCTGCGACCACGGCCCCCAGTGGATGAACAGGCCGAACTTCCATTCGTTCCACTTCTCCATACTTACCGGCGGCGCCTTTATCGATTCGGGCCCGGCTTTCGCCCCAAGCTCCAGCGGCGCGCAGGCCACTGTCGACAGCAGTGCGCACATTATAACCAACAAGCTCCATTTCTTCATAATCGACTCCTTTCAATTAAAATTGGTTCGGTTGTAATGGTTTCTTATTTGCCGTTCGGTATTATTTCAGTTTTCGATATTCAACATTCGACATTGTATCTCAAATCTCGCCTTTCGTTCGAGATACGCTTCACGAAATACACTATTTCAATCGGCCCAGCGGGAAGGCCTTTGTCATCTCCTTTTCTATCCATTCCATTGCCTTGACCGGCGTCTTCCGCCAATAGGTCGGGCAGGGACTGAGCACCTCAACAAGCGACAGACCCTCGGCATCGTTGAGTTGTAGCTCAAAGGCATGTTTGATTGCCTTTTTCGCCTTGCGGACCTGCGCCGGATT
>Ga0114919_10001048_pt1 | contig 22211 bp, 20 predicted proteins | sample BlataG_FD_88682 | JGI IMG/M metagenome (GOLD analysis project Ga0114919, IMG submission 88682) | Deep subsurface microbial communities from Black Sea to uncover new lineages of life (NeLLi) - Black_00105 metaG | ecosystem: Environmental > Aquatic > Marine > Oceanic > Sediment | place: Atlantic... | reverse complement strand
TTCTTTTAATTTATCTATATTCTCTATAGGAATCTCCATTCCTGCAGCCATTTTATGACCACCAAAACTAATAAGTAAATCTTCACATTCTCTTAAGGCATCAAATATAGAAAAATCAGGAATGCTTCTTGCTGAACCTCTGGCTGTTTGTCCGTCAAGAGAGAAAATAAGTGTAGGACGAAAATATTTCTCCTTAATGGAGGAAGCGGCCAGACCAATTACTCCTGGATGCCATCCTTTTTTACCAAGAACAATCACTAAATCTTTTTCTTCTGGCAAAATCTCTTCTGCTTCCTGACAAATCCTCTTCTGAATCTTCTGACGATGGATATTCTCTTTATTTAATTCTCGTGCTAACTTGTAAGCATCCTCAAAAGAAGTAGATAAAAAAAGTTGGACACCTTTTCGAGCTAAGGAAAGGCGTCCACAAGCATTAATTCTGGGAGCAAGAATAAATCCTATTTCTTGCTCTCCAATTCTTTTCTCCGAGAGACCGCTTGCCTTAATTAAAGCCTTAAGACCTATATTATTAGTTTCTTTCAAACATTCCAATCCTAACTTTACCAGGGTCCTATTTTCATCTCTTAAAGGAACAATATCAGCAACGGTCCCTATAGTTACTAAATCCAAATATTTTGTAACATTTAGCTTTTTATAAGAAAACTTTTCTGATAAACCCTGAATCAACTTAAAAGCTACCCCCACCCCGGCTAATTTTTTAAAAGGATAGGTACAATCTGGTTGTTCCGGGTCTACAACTATACAGGAAGGAATAATATCTCCAACACGGTGATGATCAGTGATGATTACTTCTAATCCTCGAGTTTTAGCATACTCTACTTCTTCAAAAGAAGAAATTCCACAATCACAGGTAATGATAAGATTAATTTCTTTTTGAACTGCTTTGTCTATTGCTCTTTTATTTAACCCATAACCCTCTTTTTCTCTTTCGGGAACATAAAAATAAGCAGAGGCTCCTATTTCAGACAAAGAAAGAAGCAAGAGTGAAGTAGCCGTAATTCCATCTACATCATAATCGCCATAAATTAAAATTTTCTCCCGTCGGTAGATTGCTTTTAAAATTCTCCGGGTTGCTTCTTCCATTCCTTTCATTAAAAAAGGGCTGTAAAGGTCTTCTAAACAAGGATATAAAAATTTATTAATTTTTTCTTTTATTCCCCGATTATATAAAAGCTGAACCATTAAAGGTGAAATACCCCATTTTCGGGAAATAGAAAGACATTTTTCTTTTTCTAAACTTTTTTGTATAATCCATTTTTTTTCCATTTTTTTTATTATAAACTATTTTAAAATAAGGTCAATTTTGAAACTGCTTCCATCCCCGAGAAGTTTTTACTTTCATCCCATCACTTATAATCATTCCTTCTATTTCAGGAAGAGTATTTATTAATTCTATTCCTTTCTCAGGCCCCAATACAAAGACTCCTGTAGCCAGAGCATCAGCAGTAGTAGCTTCAGGAGCAATAATAGTAACACTCATAGGAACGTCTTTCACTGTTTGACCTGTTTTAGGATTGACAATATGAGAGTATCTTTTTCCTTCAATAGTAAAGTATCTTCTATAATCTCCAGAAGTAGCTACTCCTTTATCCTTTAATTTTATAACTGAAAAAATTTTATCTTGATCACGAGGATCTTGTATACCTATTTGCCACTTCCCTCTCTCCGGAGATTCTCCCAGAGCATATAAATCTCCTCCTGCATTAACCAGAGCTCTCTTTATTCCCTTTTTCTTTAAAACCTCTATAGCTTTATCAACGGCATATCCTTTAGCAATTCCTCCGAGATCAATCTGCATCCCTTTCTCTTTAAAAGAGACTAAATTCCCTTTTAATATTATCTTTTCATAACCCACTAAAGAGAGAGCTTTATTTATCTCTTCTTCACCAGGGACTTTCATTTCCTTTTTTGCTTTTTTCCAGAGATTGATTAAGGGTTTGCAGGTGATGTCAAAAGCTCCCCTTGTAATTCCGGAAACCTCAAGAGCTTTTTTAATTACTTCGAGAGTTTCTAAAGAAACCTCCATCTCTCCCTGACGATTAAGAGAAGATATCTCACTATCTTCCTTATAAATACTCATCAGCGTATCTACTTTCTTAATTTCATTAAAAGCCTCCTCAAGAGCCTTTTCATCAGGAGGATATATACTAATTTCTACAGTTGTTCCCATAATTATCTGAGTAGATTTAAGAAACTTTGGCTTTTTTAAAGTTATACCAAAATATAATCCTATAAGAATAATTACACTTAAAGAAGCTATAAAAGAAATTAAAAGAATAAACCTTTTCTTTGGCATTTCTCCTCTCCAAATCTTTTATTTACAGATTATCAAAAAAAATTTTGATGTCAATCTTCGCATCAAATCATATATATATCGTAATAAGTATTCTTCTCTCTGCTTCATTTCTCCTTAGAGTAGTTTTTCGTATTCTTTAAAGCAGCTTACCTGTTAGCTAAAGTTTGATTGACAGACAGAGATAACAAATATATAATAAAAAGAAGGGAAATCTTAAATGGAAGAATCTCAAATCATAAAGATAAAGGAAATGCTAAAAAGATACGAGGAGTTATGTTCTCTTCTCTCTCAATCGCAAGTTTTATCCGACAGGAGAGAAATGCAAAAGTATTTTCGGGAACGAAAAGAACTGGAAAAAATTGTCACACCCTGGAAAGAATACGAGAAAAATCAAAATGAGTTAAGAAAAATAAAGGAAATGATAGAAGATGAAAAAGAGGATAAAGAGATAAAGATGTTAGCTGAGGAAGAAAAGAAAGAACTTGATAGAAAAATAGGTACTTTAGAGAAAAAACTCTCCCAGCTCTTTTCTTCGGAAGATAAATATTCTCAAAGAAACATAATTGTAGAAATTAGAGCCGGTGCCGGGGGAGAAGAAGCTTCCTTGTTTGTTGCTGATCTTTACAAGATGTATATTTGCTTTGCTGAAAAAAAAGGATGGCAAATAGAGAATATTCATTTTCACCCTACAGATAGAGGAGGATTTAAAGAGGTTATCTTTGCAATAAAAGGAAAAGATGTCTTTTCTTTTTTAAAATATGAAAGTGGCGTTCATCGGGTCCAGAGAGTGCCCATAACAGAGTCAAGCGGAAGAATTCATACTTCTACAGCTACAGTAGCTATTCTTCCTGAAGCAGAAGAGGTAGAAATAGAAATAAAATCAGAGGATTTAGTTATAGAAACCTTTCATTCAGGAGGAGCAGGGGGACAACATGTAAATGTTACTGACTCAGCAGTAAGAATTACTCACCGGCCCACACAAATTGTAGTGCAATGTCAGGATGAAAGATCTCAACATCAAAATAAATTTAGGGCTATGAGAGTTTTGCGCGCTAAACTTCTTCAAGAAAAAGAAAAGGAACAGCAAAAAAAGTTTTCTCTTCAAAGAAAAACTCAAATTGGGAGAGGTGAAAGGTCGGAACGTATTCGGACTTATAACTTTCCTCAGGGAAGAGTAACTGATCACCGTATTCATTTAACCCTATATAACTTAGAAGGAATTTTAAACGGAGAAATAGAGGATTTTTTAAACTCTCTTAGAGAAAGACTAAACACTAAGGATACTGAATATTCTAAACAAGCGGGGGACAAGCCCCCGCGCTACAGCGATAAGCGGTAGCCTGGTAGTCGCAACCTTTAGGTTGCGTAAAGAGAGGAAGAGTTATTGCGTTTATTCGCAGGTTAAAGCCTGCGCCTACCAACTAAAAAGTATTTTTGACAATACGCTTAAGAAATACTGGGGGTAAAGAATGTAAGTGATAACAAATAAATTAAAAGAATGTTTTCAAAGAATAAAAGAAGGGCACCTTCCGGATTGGGTTTATGGAGTAACTGATGAGGCTAAAGCCTACCTGGTAAGTCTCTGGAAAAGGAGGATAAGTGCTTCTTTTTTATTTATTACCAGGGATGAAATCCTGGCAGAAGAAATTTATGAAGGCATACATACTTTTATTCAAGAAGAGGAGCTTTTTCTTCTTTCCCCAGATCACTGCCTAAGAGTTTTTTATAAATTAAAACAAAATAATATTTTGATAATTACTTCTCTCAATACCATCTTTAAAAAAATCTCACCCTCCTATTTCTCTAAAGATATTCTTTATCTAAAAAAAGATGAAAAACTTAGCCGAGATTTTCTCTTAAAAAAATTAGTGGAAAAAGGCTATAAGTTTTCACCTCTGGTAGAAGAAGGAGGAGATTATTCTTATCGTGGAGGAATTATAGATTTTTATTCTCCTCTCTATTCTCATCCTATTAGAATTGAGCTTCTGGGAGAAAAAATAGAGTCTATTAGAGAATTCAGTCCCTTAACACAATTCTCAATTAAAAAAAGAAAAGAAGTAATTTTATCTTCAGCCAACGATTCTTATCCAGATGAAGAGAAATCTATTCCCCTTTTTAATATTTTCCCTTCTTCCTTCATCTTCATTCTGGATGAGCCACAGAATTTCGAGTCCTGGATAAACAAAGGAAACGAATCTCGCCAAGAATTTGAAAACTTTTTGAAAAAACCCCATTTATACCTCTCTTCTCTTCCTCAAGAAACTTTATGGATGAAGCATAAAAAAAGCTTTTCTTTTTCTTCTTCTCCATCAGCTTCTTACAAAGGACATCTTGAGCTATTAATCCAGGATATTAATAAATGGAGAAAAGATGGATATAAAATTAATTTTTTGGTTCCTACCAGGGAGCAAGGAAACAGATTGCAAGATCTACTTGAAGAGAAAGGGGTAGATCTTTCCTCAACTACTATTCAGGTGGGGAATTTAAGAAAAGGTTTTCAATTTGAGGAAACAAGAGAAATCTTTATTACTGATGGAGATATTTTTGGACGGTACAGGGAGAGAAGAAAAAAGTGGTTTATCAGTGAAGAAGAAAAAAGAATTGAAGATTGGAGTAAACTTCAAAAAGGCGATTATGTAGTCCATATTGAGTATGGGATAGGTATATTTAAAGGAATAAAAACCTTAACTATAAATGGGAAAAAGCACGACTATCTTCAGGTTAATTACAAAGAATCTGATTATCTCTATGTTCCTGTAGATAAAATAGATCGGCTTCATAAATATATTGGAGATTCTGATAGTCCTCCTCCTATTTATAGTCTTGGAGGAAGTAGATGGGACTGGACAAAAAGAAGAGCAAGAGAATCTACTCAAAAACTTGCTTCTTCCCTTTTAAAGTTATATTCTTTGCGAGAAGTAATTCCCGGGTTTGCTTTCTCGCAGGATACAGATTGGCAGATAGAGTTTGAAGCCAGCTTCCCTTATGAAGAAACTCCTGATCAATTAAAAGCTACTATCCAGATAAAGAAAGATATGGAAAGTCCTAAGCCTATGGAAAGACTCATTTGTGGAGATTCGGGGTACGGAAAAACAGAGGTAGCTATAAGGTCTGCTTTTAAAGCCGTAATGGATAATAAACAATCGGCTATCTTAGTTCCCACTACTATCCTTGCCGAACAGCATTATAGAACTTTTAGTGAAAGAATGGCTCCCTACCCTATTCGTATAGAAATGCTTTCCCGTTTTCAGCCTCCGGGTGCTCAAAAAAAAATTATTGCTGACTTAAAAAAAGGGAAAGTAGATATAGTCATTGGAACGCATCGTTTAATCCAGCAAGATATAAATTTTAAGAATTTAGGATTAGTAATTATTGATGAAGAGCAACGTTTTGGAGTAATTCATAAAGAGCACTTAAGAAACTCTAAAAAATCAGTAGATGTCCTCACTCTTAGCGCTACCCCCATTCCCCGCTCACTTTATATGTCTCTTATCGGCCTTAGAAAAATAAGTCTCATTTCTACCCCTCCTCAGGAAAGATTAAATGTAGAATCCCAGGTGTTAGAATATAATGAAGAATTTATAAGAAAAGTCATCTTAAAAGAATTAGAGCGAGGAGGACAGGTCTTTTATCTTTATAATAGAATTAAGGATATTGATAAAATGAGTGAAAAGATAAAAAAGTTAGTTCCCGAGTCTTTTGTAGCTTTCGCCCATGGAAGAATGCCTTCTCGAAAGTTAGAGGAAATAATAAGGGAGTTTTTGAGAAAAAAATATGATATTCTTGTTTGCACTACTATTATTGAGTCCGGTATAGATATGCCCAATGTGAATACTCTTATTGTAGAAGGAGCAGAAAATTTTGGATTGGCTGATTTATATCAATTAAGAGGAAGAGTAGGTAGAGGAAAAAGAAAAGGATACGCTTATTTTATTTTCACTCCGGCTAAACTCCTTACTGAAGAAGCAAAAAAAAGGCTAAAGATTATTAATGCCCTTAAACACCCAGGCTCTGCTTTTCACATAGCTATGCAGGACTTAGAAATAAGGGGGGCAGGAAATCTCTTAGGTAAAGAGCAGCACGGACATATAGCCGCGGTAGGGTTTACTCTTTATTCTCAACTTTTAGCTGAAGAGATTGAAAAATTAAAGGGAAAGAAACTTTCTTTACCCTCTCCGGTTAGTTTAGATCTTGGAGTGGAGGCAAGAATTCCTCCTTTTTTTGTCCCCTACGAAGAACAAAGATTCCAATTTTATAAAAGGATAGGAAGGATAAAAACCGAGGAAGATGTCCTTGACTTTAAAGAAAAATTAAGGGACCGGTATGGTCCCCTGCCTCAAGAAGTAAGAAACTTAATTAAACTTTTAGAAATTAAATTAATAGGAGAAGAGCTAAGAATTATTTCTTTAATATGTAAAAACTCACGTCTATGGATAAAATTCTCTTTTCCTTTAGCAAAGGAGAAAAAAGAAAAAATTAAAAACAGTTTAAAATCAAAAGGTTATTTTCTTCCGGATGAGAAAAACTTAATCTTTGAGAAAAAAGGGGAGGGAGAGAAATTTTTATCCTGGACTAAAGAAATTTTACAAAAATTGAAAAATATACTATCATAAAACAAAAATGAAAGTAAAGAAAAATAATCTCCCTTCTTTCTGATTTTGCAAAGCAAGTAAGTCCATTAGTTTATAATTTCAATTATAGAGATAAGAAAAGGAGAATTAAAAATGCATCGCATAGAAGAAGTTAAACCACTTCCATCTTTTAGAGTCTGGATAAAATTTTCTGATGGAGTTGAAGGAGTTGTGGATTTGTCTGAGTTGATTGGAAAGGGCGTTTTTTCCAAATGGAGCGACAAAGAGTATTTTAATTCGGTCTATATTAATTCTGAAAGCCATACTATTACCTGGCCTGGTGGTATAGACTTATGTCCGGATGTATTATATGCAGAAATAACAGGTAAGGATATTGCATCTTTCTTAACACCAAATATTTCTACTAAAGTGTCGTAGAAATATAAGAAAAAAGGGGAAATGCCTGAGATAAGCAGATTTTATGGAATAATAATTTACATTTTTCCCCTATCTTGCCTCCATTTCTTTCCAAATTAAGCCATCTTTATTTCTATCTCCCCTATCCCATCTTTCTTAACAAATTAGAATCCTTTTATTTTGCATTGACACCACTTTCAGCTCGACCGTGTCAATTTAAGGATGTAAACAATGCGAAGAAAGGAAAACGGAGTAACATTATAAAATGGGGGATTAATAATATTGGGTTTAGTGCTTCTTTTAGCTCTTGGTATAAATCTATTGAAAATGGTAAACTTTATCTTGAATTCGGGTTTAATTCTTTTTGAAAAAATATTACTCTTTGCAGAGTAAGAAATTCAATCAGGTTTTGTGAAAAAAATTGACAAAATCTCTAATATGTGATAGGTTATACATAGTCCTTTATGGAAGCTAACTATTATAAAAAAAGTAATGGATAAGATTTCCTGAAAAAGGCGGGGGACGAGCCCCCGCGCTACCGTAGTGTTGGGGTTTATCCTTTACATAAAAGGAGATAAAAATAAGGAGCAAATTTTTACTTTTAGGGGGAGTAAGTTTTTTATTTTTAATTATTTTATCTATTCCTGCTAAATCTTACCAGTTAGTAGATAGAATAATAGCCACTATAGATGGGAAGATTATCACTGAAAAAGAATTAGAAAAAGAAATTCTCTGGAATCAGAAAGAGTGGGGTTTGGACAAAGAAAAAATTCCGAAAAAAGAAATTTTAAAATCAATGATAGAGGAAGAACTTCTTCTTGAGGCGGCAGAAAAAAGGAAAATTATCGTGACAGAAGAAGAAGTAGAACAAGCTTTCGCTAAATACAAGAAGCAATTTTCTTTGGAGAAGCTCAAAGAAATATTAAAGGAAAGAGAAACATCTTTAGAAGAATTTAAAGAGAGACTAAAAAAAGAAATTTTACTCCAAAAATTAATTGCTGAAAAAATTAGGGAAATTGATAGAGAAATAAGAATAGAAAAAGAGTACATAAAAGCAGTTTATGCACAGTTAAAGCAATACATAGAGGGAAGAGGAGAAATGGGGGAAGAAGCAAGGGAATTTTACAAAACTTACCAAGAAGAGCTGATAGAAAAAAGTTTAGTAAAGATAGCTTATATCGTAGAAAAAGACAAGGAAAAAGCAGAAACTATTCTCCGAAAGTTTAAGAAAGAAGAATTTTCTTCTAAACAAGGATGGATTAACTTGAGAGAAATAAATCCTTCTTTAAGAGAAGAAATTCTCAATTTAGAAGAGAGTGAAATAAGTAATTTAATAGAAATGGACGGAGCGTTTTGTATTGTTATATTAATAAAGAAAAACGAATTTCCTTTTGAAGAATTTGAGAGTAAAATTGAGAATTATTTAAAGACAGAGAAAGAAAAGGAAATTTTAGAGAAATGGATAGACGATTTAAAATCCAAAACAAGGATAAAAATATTGATATAGGAGGTAGCCGATAGCCTCATAGGTTGCGTAAAGAGAAAAATTATTGCGTGCAAACGCAGGCTAAAGTCTGCGACTACCAATAGGAAGATAAAATATTCTTAATGATACTGGAATTTGGCAAAGGAGAGATAATTGGACAAATTTATTATTAAAGGGGGGATCCCTTTAAAAGGGGAAATTAAAATAAGCGGAGCAAAAAATGCTGCTCTTCCTTTAATGGCTGCTTGTTTATTAGTAAGAAAAAATTGTCGCTTAAAAAATGTCCCTCATCTTACCGATATAGTGATAATGAGTGAGATTTTAAAAAATTTAGGAGTCAAAGTAGAAAGAAATAATGAAGAGTTAAATATTGACTCTTCTGATTTTTGCAAAGATGAAGTTCCTTATGAATTAGGGAGTAAAATACGTGCTTCTATTCTAACTTTGGGACCTCTTCTGGCTTGCCTGGGACATGCCCGGGTTTCTTTACCCGGAGGATGTAAAATAGGTAAAAGGCCAATAGATATTCATCTTAAAGGACTGAAGGAAATGGGGGCTCGTATAAAAATAAAAGATAACTATATTGAGGCTTCTGCCCCCCAGGGACTTAAGGGAAGCAAAATTTATTTATCTTTTCCCAGCGTGGGAGCTACTGAAAATATAATATTAGCCGCTTCTCTAACTCCGGGAACTACTATTATTAGAAATGCTTCTCGTAATCCCGAGATAACAGATTTAGTTAAGTTTTTAAAGAATATGGGGGCAAAAATAGAGGGGGAAGGAACAAATTTAATTAAAATACAGGGAACAAAAGAAACGCATCCTGTAGATCATTCTGTTATCCCGGATCGTATAGAAACAGGAACATTTATTTTAGCAGGAATTATTACCCGTGGAAAAATAATCATAAAGGGAGTTTGTCCAGAACATTTAAAAATACTTTTAGTCAAACTAAAAAAAATGGGAGCAAAAATAGACTGTGAAGATAAAGAAATAGAAGTTTGCGGAGGGAATAATCTACTTCCGATAGAAATAAAGACTCTGCCTTACCCCGGTTTCCCTACAGACCTTCAACCTCAAATGACAGCTTTTAGTTGTTTTGCGCGAGGGACAAGCACTATTACGGAAACCATCTTTGAAAATAGATTTGCTTGCGTCCCCGAACTCCAAAAGATGGGAGCCATTATTAATAAAATTGAAGGAACAAAAATAAAAGTAAAGGGAGTCTCTTCTTTAAAAGGAGCTTCCCTTACTGCTCACAATATTCAGGAAGGAATAGCTTTAGTTCTGGCAGGATTGGCAACTAAAGGAATTACGGAAATTTTTGATGTTTTTCATATTGATCGCGGTTATGAAAATCTGGAGAAGAAATTATCCCTCTTAGGAGCACAAATTAAGAGAATAAGAGAGAATTAATATGTTCTTTACTGGAAAAAAAATAGGGATAGATTTGGGAAGTACTAATATTCTTATTTATGTAGAAGGCAAGGGAATAGTTCTTAACGAACCCTCTGTAATAGCCATAGATAAAGAATCAGAAAAAATATTAGCTATAGGGAGCAAAGCTAAAGAAATGTTGGGAAGAACTCCTGCTAATATTATAGCCACACGACCAATAAAGGACGGGGTAATCGCTGATTATCACATTGTAAAAAGTATCCTTGAATTCTTTATTCGAAAAATCTACGGAAGATGGATTTTCTTTCCCCCATATCTTATGATCTGTATTCCTTCAGGAGGAACCACCGTTGAGAGAAGAGCAGTAAAGAATGCTGCTCTTCAGGCAGGAGCCAAAAAAGTCTTTCTTATTGAAGAACCTAAAGCAGCAGCTATTGGAGCAAACCTGGATATTACTAAACCAGAAGGAAGCATGATCATAGATATAGGAGGAGGAACTACAGACATCGCTGTTATTTCCTTAGGGGACATCGTAGTAAGTAATTCTCTCCGTATAGGAGGTGGTAAGATGGATGAGGTAATCGCAAGATATATAAGAAAACGGTATAACTTAGCGGTGGGAGAAAATAGTGCTGAATATATAAAACAAAAGATAGGGTATGCTACCTCTCCCCCGGAAAATGAAGAAATGGAAATAAAAGGAAGAGATTTAGTTACAGGTCTGCCCAAAAAAATAAGAATTTCTGCTAAAGAAATTTCGGAAAGTCTCTCCGAACCTCTCTCCTCTATAGTAGGAGGAGTGAAAGAAGTTCTGGGAAAAACACCACCTGAACTATCTGCAGATATAATGGAAAAAGGAATCGTTCTTACCGGAGGAGGATGTCTGCTAAAAAATTTCGATCTTTTAATTACAGAAACTACGGGTATTCCTACTCACTTAGCAGAGGGACCTTTATTCTGTGTAGCTATTGGAACGGGAAGAGCGTTGGAAAGTATAGAGTTATTGGAAAAGGCTTATTGATGGTGAAAAAGAGTAAAACTAGATTTATTTGTCAGAACTGTGGCTATATTTCTTTTAAATGGCAGGGTCGATGCCCAGAATGTGGTGAATGGAGTAGTTTCCAGGAAGAGATTGTAAAAAAAGATGATTTTCTACTTAGAGGATTCACTTCCAAAGAAAACAAACCCCTACCCATTACTGAAATAAAAGAATACAAACAAAAACGATACCTTACAGGGATAGAAGAGTTTGATCGCATCTTAGGAGGTGGAGGAGTTCCTGGCTCTTTGGTTTTAATTGGAGGAGAACCGGGGGTAGGGAAATCTACCCTTTTAATGGAAGTAGGTAATAAATTAAGTTCTTTAAACTGTCCGGTACTTTATATCTCCGGCGAAGAATCAGCAAAACAAAGCAAATTAAGAGCTTCTCGCTTAAAAATTAATTCTCCTTATCTCTACATTTTACCCGAAACTAATTTAAACCAAATTACTTTACAAATTATGAATTTAAAACCCAAAATAGTAATTATAGACTCTATCCAGACTCTTTACCGAGAAGACTATAGTTCTGCACCTGGTTCTGTTTCTCAATTGAGAGAATGCACAGCATATCTTATGAGATTAGCTAAAAGCGAGGGGATAACCGTCTTTCTCATAGGTCATGTAACTAAAGAAGGAGCGATTGCCGGACCCAGAGTCCTGGAACATATTGTGGACACAGTCCTTTATTTTGAATCGGGAAAAGACTACCAATATAGAATACTTCGTGTAGTGAAGAATAGATTTGGACCCTGCTCAGAGATAGGAATTTTCAATATGGAAGAAGACGGTTTAAAAGGGATAGTCAATCCCTCTAAACTATTTTTAGAAAATACTTCCATAGAAACACCAGGAGTTACGGTAGTTTCTACAATCGAGGGAACACGCTCTTTTTTAGTAGAAATTCAGGCTTTAGTATCTCCTTCCAGCCTGGCTATTCCCAGAAGGATAACTCAGGGAGTAGACTATAACAGACTTTGCTTACTTTTAGCTGTGTTAGAAAAAAGAGGGAAACTGCGTCTATATGACCAGGATGTTTATGTAAATATAGCCGGAGGAGTCAGAGTAAGAGAACCTGCCTGCGATCTGGGTATTGCTTTAGCCATTACTTCCAGTTACAAAGACAAAGCTTTTCCCAAAAATACCATAGCTTTAGGGGAAATTGGCTTATCCGGAGATATTCGTCCGCTAGGAGCTGTAGATAAGAGAATAAAAGAAGCGGTTAAATTAGGATTCACCCAATGCTTTATCTCTAAGTCGTCACTAAAAAAGATAAAAACTTCTGCAAAAATGAAGTTCATAGGAGTAAAAGAAATAAGGGAAGCTATGAAACTGCTTGAGTAAAGGAGTGATAGATGCCCAATAATACCCAGAATAAAAATAATAATCTTTTAACACTTTTAAAACTCACCTCTCCCGGAACTCCTTTAAGAGAGGGATTAGAAATGATTCTTCAGGCAAACACAGGAGGATTAATTGTAGTAGGAGATACAGAAAAAGTAATTAATGCTATTGACGGGGGTTTTAAAGTAGACTGCTACCTTACTCCTCCGGCATTGGCTGAATTAGCTAAGATGGATGGGGCAATTATCCTCCCCTGGGATATGAAAAAAATTCTTTATGCCAATACTCAACTGGTTCCGGACTATCTTATTCCTACGAGTGAGAGAGGAACCCGTCATAGAGCGGCAGAACGAATGGCTAAACAAACAAATTCTTTAGTCATTGCCATTTCTCAATCTCGGCGTATAGTCAGCTTATACCAGGGAGAGATAAAATATGTTTTAAAAAGCACCTCCGAACTTGTCAGTAAAGCGAGTCAGGCTTTACAAACTCTGGAGAGATATAGATTAGTCTTTAACGAAGCTCTTGATGAATTAGAAATTTTGGAATTTCAGGACCAGGTAAAACTATTCGATGTGGTAAATATTGTGCAAAAGGGGGAGATGATAAAAAGAATAAAAGGAGAAATAGGAAGATATATCGTAGAATTGGGAAGAGAAAGTAGATTAATAGAAATGCAACTGAAAGAGATGGTTGGAAATATTCTTGATGAATACAGAGAAATAATCCGAGATTATACTAAAGAAGATTACAGAAAGATAATTGAAGGACTTATGAAGATGAGCATGGAGGAATTACTTGAACCTACTAATATTATGGGTATTATGGGTTATAGAGCAAAAGCTGAAAATCTGGATATATCAGTTTCTTCCAGGGGATACCGAGTGCTCTCTAAAATTCCCCGTTTATCTTCATCGGTTATAGAAAATGTAGTCCAAGCATTGGGAGATCTACCTAATATTATGAACACTACGGCCGTAGATTTAACTGAAATTAATGAAGTAGGAGAAAAAAGAGCTAATTCTATTAAACAAGAGTTAGAACGTTTAAAAAATAAAATTTTCTTAAAAAAATATTAATTATTTATATAAAGGAGAAAAAAATTGAATGTAGAAAAATTAAGAGTGCGTATCTTATTTGTTATCTTAGTAGGGGTAGTATGCTATGGAACTGCCTTTACTCTCGGTTATAACCCCTGGATTCCTGCATTAGCAGGAGGATGGATAGCTACCATAATTTTAGTTCTCGAGTATAGATTTGTCCAAATTTCCGTAGGGAAAATAATAGTGGGAGGGATAGGTTTAATAATAGGGGCACTTTTTGCCGATCTTATTGTGTATCCTATTTCATTACTTTCTTCTCTGAAATCTTCCATTCCTCATATTTTACTTTTAGCTAATGTAATTTTTGCCAGTGTAGGGCTAACTGTTGCCTTGAGAAAAGAAAAAGAGATAACTAATTTCTTATTTCGTCTGGGAGGAAAAAAATTAGAAAAAAGAAATGAAAAGTATAAAATCCTGGATACCTCGGTAATCATAGATGGTAGGATATCCGATCTTTGTGAGATTGGGTTTATTGAAGGAACTCTTATTATCCCTCAATTTGTTCTCACAGAACTTCAACAAATTGCTGACTCTTCCTCGGCTAATAAACGTACCCGAGGGAAAAGAGGCCTGGACATAGTAAATAAACTTCAATTGAAAAATAATATACCTCTGGAAATTGTAGATGATGACTTTCCCGAAACTAAGGAAGTAGACGGAAAACTTCTCCAATTAGCTAAGAAGATGGGAGGGACAATAGTTACTAATGATCATAACTTAAAAAAAGTAGCGAAAATTCAGGATGTAAAAATTTTAAATATAAATGAATTAGCTACTGCCCTTAAACCGGTCCTTCTTCCCGGAGAAAATCTTAAGATAAATATCGTCAAAGAGGGTGAAAATCCTGATCAGGGAATAGCTTATCTTGAAGATGGGACTATGGTAGTAGTAGAAGGAGGAAAAAAATATATTGGAAAAGAGATAGAAGTTGTGGTTACCTCAGTTATTCAAACTACTACCGGAAAGATGATTTTTACCGAGGTAAAACAAACTAACAAAAAAGCTACAAGGAGAAAAGAGAGTAGAGGGAAATGAAAACAGAGGCAATTATTGCCGCTGGCGGGAGAGGAGAAAGATTTGGAGAAAAAAATCCTAAACAATTCTATTCTCTTGCAGGAAAACCTATTCTCTGCTGGACAATATTCCAATTTGAAAAGTGTAAGGAAGTGGATAAGATTATTTTAGTGGTACCTCAGGGAATGAAAGAATGGACAGAAAAATTAATTTTTCCTTCTTATAAATTCCGAAAAATAAAAAAAATAACCGAAGGAGGAAAAGAGAGAAATGAATCTGTCTTAAAAGGCTTAAAAAAAGTAGATGAAGATACAAATCTTGTAATTATTCATGATGGGGCTCGCCCTTTGATTTCCCCTTCTCTCATAGAAAAAGTAATTGATGAAACAGAAAAGTATGGGGCAGTAACTCTGGGACTACCAGTAAAAGAAACTTTAAAAAAAATTGAGGGAGGTTGGGTGAAGGAAACTCTCGAAAGAAAAAAAATTTATTCTATTCAAACTCCTCAGGGATTCTGGAAAGATTTAATATTTGAGGCTTATCAAAAAGTTGAAAAGTCGGGATGGAGAGCCAGTGATGACGCTACCCTTGTAGAAAAATTAGGACGCAAAGTCAAAGTAATCTTGGGGGATGAAAAAAACATCAAAATTACTACTCCCTTAGATGTAAAAATTGCTGAATTTCTTCTAAAGAAAGCCGAAGAACTTTCCCTTCCGTCGCTGTAGATGCTCATAGGTTTAAATCTCTACCTCCAGCTCAAACTTAAGAGGACTGTTGGAGTACTGTACACGGCTTCTCCAATGCATGGACATAATGTTCGTTTTCTAATTGATACAATCTTGATATTTTAAGGAAAATTATCTATTATAAAGGTGTAATTACCTAAGGGGGTAAAAACTATGAAGGATAAAACATCTACTTTAAAATCTGTTGATTTGAGTGAGAAATTAAGGCCTTATGAGGGTAAATGGGTTGCTTTATCTTTGGATCACACAAAGGTTTTAGGGACAGGACAGAGTTTAAAAGAAGCAAAGGAGAAAGCTAAAAAGAAAAACAAGGAATACGTTTTTATTAAGCTTCCTTCTTTTGATGTAAGTTATGTGCCCTCCTTTTAGAGATGAAGTTTCCTTATTTGAAAATTCCTACTAAGGAACCTGGCAGAAAATGGATTTCTCGTCCAATAATTCCAGTTACTTTATTTGGACCAAAGGGGAGCATCACTGTTGACGCTCTTATTGATTCTGGTGCTGATAGATGTTTATTCCACACTGATTTAGGTAGAGAAATTGGTTTAGAATTGGAAAAGGGAGAAAAGATATTCCTGGCATAGGTAATAATATGCGTGCAGGCATAGGTTATGATGTCCATCCTTTAATAAAAGGGAGAAAGCTTATTTTAGGAGGAGTGACTATTCCCTATAAAAAGGGGTTAGCTGGACATTCGGATGCAGATGTTCTCCTTCATAGTATTGCTGATGCTCTTTTAGGAGCAGCAGGAAAAGAAGATATAGGTCATTTTTTCCCGGATACAAACCCCCAATATAAAGGGATTTCCAGCTTGGTTATACTAGAAAGAGTCTTTAAAATATTAAAAAAAGATAATTTTAAGATAAATAATATAAATACAGTAATAATAGCTGAAGAGCCACATCTTGCTTCTTATATTCCTGAAATGAAAAAAAACATTGCCCAGATTCTCCAAATTCCTTCAAATTATATAGGAATTAAAGCTACTACTTCGGAAGGACTTGGTTTTCTGGGAAAAAAGAAAGGAATTGCCTCTGGGGCAATAGCAACCATTAAAAAGCTGGCGTAGCTCAATGGTAGAGCGGATGATTTGTAATCATCAGGTTGGGGGTCCAAATCCCTTCGCCAGCTCCAACCGTCCACAAATGAATGCACCTGGGATATTTGGAAACCGACCAATTTATAATCGAAAATTAAAGGGAGGGCTGGGTACCGCTTTTGAGACAGGGAAGGGACCGGTAACCTCTTGAGCATCCATAAGAAATTTGACAACTCTATCTACGGCTAAAAAGGATTGGTATTTTTGAATAAATTCCTCGGCTTTTTTATCCGCTTCTTCAAAAGCCTTTCGCCTTTCTTCACTCAAGGCATCTTCAAGCATTTCTTTCTTTTCTTTCTCGCTAATCATTTTTTTTTCTCGGCCAAAGTTTTTTTAATAAACCCTGAGCATTAAAAATAGAAAAATATTCCTCTATCTTTTTGTAATCAAGTTTTGATTTAAATTGCTTAATTATGTTTTCTATATCCTTTTTATCATCGGTTTTCCGATCTTTCCTATTAAAATAGGCCTGTAATTTAAGACCTATCAAGTCTTCTAATCGAACTACTCTTAGTTTATAAGGACTTAATTTTGTATCAAAAGATACCGCATTTTTAAGCATTGCTTGGCTGTATTTTCTGTGTACCAGAAGAAAATCTACCCTACCTAATTCAAAATTATCAGAGGCATAATTAGCAACATCATCATTTCTAAATAGTCTTTTATATCCATGGGTTAACAAGAAGCTTTCTATCTTATCTATATCTTCTAAGAGAACTATGAAGTCAATATCCTGCGTAGTTCTTATAATTCCATGGATATCCAAAGCTAAGCCACCAATGAGGGCGTAGGAAATACTCTCCTCGTTAAATAACCTAAGCAGATGTTTCAGGACAAGGTTAAAATTCATATCTTATCTCTTGTGTCTTAATCTTCACAAATTTCCTTGCTTACTCATTTTTTCTATAATACGGGGTAAATTTTCTAATGCCTGGTTTATTTTTGAGGGCTGGGAAGCTCCTCCCTGAGCAAAATCCCATCTTCCTCCAGCACTTCCTCCAGCTAATTCAGATACTTCCTTTAAAATTTTATTAGCAGGTAAATCTTTTTGGGTAGAAGTAGCTACAAAGATGACCTTACCTTGATAGACTGAACTTAATACTACTACACTTTTTGTTAGCTTATCTTTTATCTTTTCCGCTGATTCCCGGAGAACTTCTATAGAAACATCATCACACCTTCCTTTTATTATCTTAACTTCCCCTACCTGAATAGAATCTTTTAATAATTCATTTATCTTTAATTTTAATATTTCTCTTTGCCAGGTCCTAATCTCCTTCTTTTTGTTTTCTAATATCTTTTTCTCTTCCTTTAGACGGATTAAAATGTTCTCTTCCGAGGTCTTTAGCTCTTGCGTTATCTTTCTCAAGAAATCTTCTCTCTTCATTACCCATTTTAAAGCTTTCTCTCCTACTAAAATTTCTATTCTCCTTATTCCCGAAGCGACTCCTTCTTCGCTTATTATCTTTGCCATCCCTATTTGACCAGTACTCAAAAGATGAGTCCCTCCACAAACCTCCAGACTAAATCCACCTATATCTATCACTCGAACTTTGTCTTTATATCTTTCTTCAAAAAGAGCGATAGCTTTCCTTTCGTGTGCTTCCTCTAAGCGAACTTCTTCTATTTTTACCAGAAGATTTTCTCTTATTTTCTTATTGAGTAAAAATTCTATGTCTTCCTTCTCTTGCTTACTTAAAGGAGAAAAATGAGTAAAATCAAATCGAAGCCTATCTTCCTCTACTAAAGATCCACTCTGCTTTATATGTTCACCCAAAATCTCTCTTAAAGTAGCCTGCAGAAGGTGAGTAGATGTATGAGCTCGAGAAACTTTTTCTCTTCTTTCCTTATCTACCTCAGCCACTACCTTATCTCCCTCCTTAAATTCTCCCTTTAATATTTTTACTTTATGAACAATAATTTCTTTATTTAATCTTTGAGTATCTATTACCTCAGCCCTGCTCTCAGAGGTAAAAATTCTTCCTTTATCTCCTCTCTGTCCCCCTCCTTCGGGATAAAAAGGAGATGAGGAAAGAATAAATTTTCCTTTTTCTCCTTCAGAGAGTCTTTGGACAATCTCCTCCTCTTTAAAAATTCCTTCAAGGCAAGTTCGTAATCTTAAAACTTCGTATCCTTTAAATTCTGTTTTCTTTATTTTTTTCTTCAGAAAATAAGGCTGAATTTTTTTTATATCGTAAGGGGAAAATAATTCTTTTTTTATCTTTTTTTTCTCATTAAAATCTTTTCTTCCCTTCATTCTCTGTTCTACTAATAACTTTTCCACACCCCTTTTATCTACTCCCAATCCCTCTTCTTCAGCTATCTCCTCGGTCATATCCAGGGGTAGACCATAAGTATCATATAATTTAAATAAATCTTGAGAAGAAATTAACTTTTTGTTTTCTTTTTTTAATTCTTCTACAAAGGTTTCTAATATCTTCATCCCGTAATTTAAAGTCCTCTCGAAGTTCTTTTCCTCCCCCTTAATTACCCGGGCTATTTTCTCTTTCTTCTCCAAAAGATAAGGATAAGACTTTCCCATTATTTTCGCTACCACGGCTACGGCTTTATAAAGAAAAGGTCCTTCCAGTCCTAATTTTCTTCCATAACGATAAGCGCGCCGTAAAATTTTTCTTACCATATACCCCTTACCGGTATTAGAAGGAAAAATCTCTTCTCCTATCAAGAAAGTAAGAGCGCGCAGATGATCACAAATTATTTTAAGAGCTTTCTCAGAAGGTCCTCGTGAAGGCAAGATTTCTTTTAACCACTTCATTATAGGAATAAATAAATCAGTCCTATAATTATCCCCTACCCCTTGGACTAGAGAACACACCCTTTCCAGGCTCATTCCGGTGTCAATATTTTTGGAAGGAAGAGGAGACAATTTTCCTTGTTTATCCCGATTAAATTCCATAAAGACTAAATTCCAAATTTCTACCCAGCGCTCACAGTTACAACCTGGCTCACAATCTACTTTTCCACAACCAAATTTTTCTCCCCTGTCAAAAAAGATTTCTGTATCCGGACCACAAAGGCCTACCTCCCCTATAGCCCAAAAGTTATCTTCTTTCTCTTTTCTTATAATCTGAGATGAAGAAATCCCTATTTTTCTCCAGATTCTATAAGTTTCTTCATCCTCACAAATATAGTAGTCCAAATAGAGGATTTTTTAAGACCCATCTCTTTAGTAATAAACTCCCAGCCCCACTCGCAAGCTTCCTCTTTGAAATAGTTTCCAAAAGAAAAATTACCCAGCATTTCAAAAAGGGTGTGATGATAGGGGGTTTCTCCTACTTTCTTGAGATCATCGGTGCGAAAACAAAGTTGAGAGGAACAAAGACGAGGAGACGGAGGCTTCTCTTTCCCCAGGAAGAAATCCTTAAAGGGAACCATTCCGGCAATAGTAAAAAGAAGATGAGGGTCCTTCTTTATAGATAAAGGAGCGGAAGGTTGAATAAGATGCCCTCTTTGTTTAAAAAAATTTAAGAATCTCTGGCGAATTTCTTCAGATACCATTTTATATCTCTTTACATAGTCCGCAGGGGATCTACATCAATAGTTATCCTTACCCCTTTAGATTTATTAAATAAAGGAATTACATTTCTCTTTAAAATATCTTCAATCTCTAAAGAGTTTTTATTTTTTAAGATAAGATGATAACGATACTTCCCCTTTATGCGAGAAAAAGGGCAGGGACAAGGGCCTAAAAAATTCACTTTCTCTTTCTTTAGTTTCTTATTTATCTCTTCGGCTACTTCCTTTACCTTTTCCTTAATCTTTCCTTCTAATAAGACCCTTACCCAGTGAAGATAAGGAGGGTAATTTAGCTCTTTTCTTATCTCTATTTCCCTTTCATAAAAATCCTCTTTATCTCCCCTCTCTAAAGTGTTTAAAACATAATGGTCCGGATTATAAGTCTGGATAATTACCTCCCCTTCTTTCTTAATAAAACTTTTAACTTTATTTAGAAACTGGAAAGTCCGCTCGGTTGCTCTAAAATCAGGTAAATTTAAAGAAATATCAGCCAAAACCATTCCTACAAGACTTATCTTTTGAAGAATTTCCTTCTTTATAACTAATTGTGTTCCTATTAAAAGGTTTATCTCCCCTTTGATGAAATCATCCAAGAATTTTTTATAAGAAGGAAAAGAACTAATAGTGTCTATATCTACTCGTCTGATATGGGCTTTCGGGAACATTTTTCTTATTTTCATTTCTATCTGTTCCGTTCCTATCCCCATTCGATAAAGATGATTTCCACCGCAAAAAGGACAGACCAGGGGAACAGTTTCCTGATAATTACAATAATGACACCTAAGATTTCTTCTTAAATGAAAACTAAGCCCTATATTACAATTAGGGCATCGAATTACTCTCCCACATTCTTTACAAAGAAGAAAATTAGCAAATCCGCGTCGGTTTAGAAAAAGAAGAATGAGTCTTTTCTCTTTCAGATTCTGAGTAATAGCCAATTTTAAAGGGATTGAGAAAATATAATCCTTCTCTTTACGCATATCTATAATTTTTATCCGGGGAGAATTCTCTTTTTTGTCTTGAATTTTAATTAATTTATAATCTCCCCTCTTTACCTTATACCAGGATTCCAGGGAGGGAGCATTGCTAAATAAAATCACCGCAAATCCTTCTCTTCTCCCTCTCTCAATGGCTACTTCCCGGGTATGATATCGGGGAGCTTCTATTTGTTTATAAGCTAAGTTTTCTTCCTCTTCAATAATAATAAGACCAGGATGAGTAAGAGGAGAAAATACTACCGAGCGTGTCCCCATAATTAAATTTATCTTTTCTTTTCTTATCCTCTCCCACTCTCTATATCTTTCCCGAGGAGAAAGCTTACTATGAAAAATACCTACTCCTTCTCCAATCTTGGGTAAAATTATCTTCTTTAATGAATCTAAATAATTTACCTCGGGAACAATAAAAATTATTTGCTTATTTTCCTTCAAAATTTTGCTTATTAAATAAAGGCAAAGAGCTATCTTTTTCTCTTCTTCCTCTATTTGGATGAGAAAAACTCCCTTTTGAGGAATATTTTTAATTTCACTCAAGATCATTGAGGGGGACATGCTCCGCATTTCCCCCTCAATGCTACGCTGCTCCCCCTTAAAATACCGAAGATTCAAGCTATGAGGAAGATAAGAAAAATCTGCTTTAGGAGTTTTCTCTTCTTCATCTATTTTAAAAGTTTTAGGAGCAGGAAGGAAAGAAAAAAGAACTTGCCCTAAGGGACAACAGTAATATTTACTTAGCCATTTTCCCAAATAAAGAAAGTTATCATTTAGGGGAGGAAAATCATCTATTACTCGTCTAACTAATTTTGCTCCCTTAAATCTCCCTTTTTCTATTTCTTCTATTACAAATCCTATTAAATTTCGACTTCTAAGGGGAACAAGAACCTGCTTCCCTTTCTTAATCCTTGTAGCTAACTCTCGGGGGACTCCGTAATAAAAAGATCGATAAAGAGGAAGATTCAGGGCTACTTTAACATATTTCACTTTTTCACCTTTCAAAAAATTTTAAACAAGCGGGGAACAAGCCCCCGCGCTACAGTAGCGTCGGAGTTCATCTCCGACAAAGAGCGTTGAGCTAAATTTCCCCCTTCCTTAATCCTCCCCCTCCAAGGGGGGAGGAAATAGGTGGGGGTATATCTCCCAACA
>Ga0114919_10001046_pt1 | contig 22246 bp, 19 predicted proteins | sample BlataG_FD_88682 | JGI IMG/M metagenome (GOLD analysis project Ga0114919, IMG submission 88682) | Deep subsurface microbial communities from Black Sea to uncover new lineages of life (NeLLi) - Black_00105 metaG | ecosystem: Environmental > Aquatic > Marine > Oceanic > Sediment | place: Atlantic... | reverse complement strand
ATTACCCCTGGCCCTGTTCTGCTTCAAGATGATCAAGTTAATCCATCTCTACACCACCCGGGTGGGAGCAAGCCCCCGTCAGACAATGGCCGCTACCTTAGCCGGATTGGCGCTGACGCATGTCATCGGCCGGGCCATGCTTACGGGGCTTTTCAGAAAAGATCGGGCCTTCTTTCGCACGCCCAAGATGGCAGCCACCCAACCCCTGACCAACGCTCTTTCCGCCGCCAGGGAGGAAGTGCTATTCATGCTGGCCTTGTGGCTGGCCTCGTTTGCCGTGTTTCGGTGCACGACAATGAATTCGCCGGACGCCTACCTGTGGGTGTTCATGCTGCTGATCCAGTCGGTGCCTTACACGGCGTCGACGCTTGTGGCCCTGATCAGCGGGTTTCCAAAAATGCCCGCATGGCTGGTCGGGCGCAGCACCAGCATGGAAGTGGCGGTTCAGAAGATCCTGGCAGGCACCCGATTCGGGCACGCCGACGGCAAGACCGACAATGAACGGAATCGGGTTAAAGGTGATAAGTGAATATTTCTTAAAATCGGGGCGTTATGCATCTGATCCCGGAATAAGGGTTTTCAGAATATCTTCTTTACCAACGATTCCTACAAGCTCTCCTTCATCCACCACAGGGATCGTGTGAAAGTTTTTGTCCACCATGAGGGCAGCTACCTTTTCGATGTCCGTTTCGGGCTGGACCGTGACCGGGTTTGGTGTCATGGCCTGGGCCACAGTGATGGCAGCAATCTTCTGAACCTGCTTTTCGATTTGTTTTATGGAGGTCAGCGTAATCAATCCATCAAGAAATGTGAAAAAAGAAGGGATGGGAAGTTTTTTTTGTTGCGCAATCAGGTCACTCTGGCAGAGAATTCCCACCAGTTTTCCCGTTTCATCCGTCACGGGGATGCCATTGATGCGGTTTCCCAGAAGAAGCTTTGTTGCCTGGACAATCTCCGTGTCGGGGGAAACGGTGATCAGCTCTCTTGTCATAATGTCTTTTACTTTGAGCATGGCAATACCTGCGATTTTTATGGAAGGTGGAACAGGTTAAAGATCAAAAACATATTTTATGTCCATTTTTCTTAAATAAATGAAGATTATTAAAATGTTGATTTCATGTCAAGGAAGATCATGTCTTATCCTCATGAAAATGACATGGTTTTTGCTCTGGAGGCGGTAAATAAAATAAACCGTATCCGGAATCTGGTTTATACCATAACTATCTGCAAAAACAGATAAAGAATGCAGATGCTCAATATCTATTCTTAAATAAGGTTTTTCAGAAATGGACTAACCATAGGAACTATGATATGTCCATAAAGCGAAAAACAGGGCCCGACTCTGCAAAAGCGCCGATAAAAGGCAAAAAGCCGGCCCTCAGATCCCTGTTTGAACGTTGCCGGATTATAAGTTTTTATTCAGGCACAAACGATAGCCATGTCCTTTAACGAAGCAAATCAGCAAGTAAAAATCTGGATGCAATTAGCTTGGGAGGCCTATGCAAAGAAGAGACTGATTCAGGTTTTCCATTACTTCCACCGTGCACTGGAGTATGCTGAACAGCAGGAATTAGCGCATGAAATTGCCTGGATCTGTCGAGATTTGGGATACGTCCACGCCCGGCAAGGTTCACTGAACCAAGCCCTTGATTATTTAAACAAGGGGCTTGCGCTTCACGTTGACGGATTAGAAATCGAGATCCGGGTCGGGCTCATAACAAACAAAGCAAGCGTGGTTGCCAGATTAGGGTCCTATAGAAAAGCAGTGGCTTTTCTGGATCAAGGCGCGAGTTTGATCCTCACCCACTATCAAAATCTCTCTTTGGCCCCCAGCCATATGGTTCTGTCCTATGCTGGAATCCTTCGGATGGCAAAGGATTTGCGAAAGGTAGTTGCTCTGCTGGATCAAGGCATCCGGCCGGACCGAATCCAGGTTGAAATTAAGGGGTATAGTCCTTATGGTCACGGTGAGAACGGATAAGTGGCAACCTTTTTTACCGGATTTTTGATGTAACTCAAAAATTACTTTTAAATAAGTTCTGGTGTATTAAATAAATAATCACAGTGGGCTCCATAAATTGCTGAGAATTTGTTGAGAACTTACAATCAAAATATCTTGTAATCTAAGCCGGAGGAGTGAAAAATGAAAGTAAGCAGAGTTGCCCAGATGAGGTCTCTGGATCGATACGCCATAGAGAAACTCAACATACCGGAAGAGATTTTAATGGAAAACGCGGGGGAGGCTTCGTATTTTGTTATAATGGATGAACTCGGGGTTACGCATAAAAAATTTGTGATCATTTGCGGTATCGGCAACAACGGAGGGGATGGATTTGTTGTTGCAAGGAAAATCCACTCAACCGGAGGAGATGTAAAAGTCTTCATCCTGGGGGATGTGAATAAATTTAAAGGGGCGGCAAAAAAGAATTTTGATATTATATCCGGATTACAGATTGAAATCCGGCACGTTGAATCTGTTGATTCGATAAAGAGTGATGTCCTGCATTGCGACGTAATAGTTGACGCAATCTTTGGAACGGGCTTAACGAGAAATGTGGAAGGACTCTATAGAGATGTCATCCGGTTGATAAACAAAAGCAGGAAAAAGGTTTTCAGTGTTGACATCCCCTCCGGCATTAATGGCGATACGGGAGAAATTATGGGCGCCGCAGTTATGGCAAACTATACCGTAACTTTTGGCCTTCCCAAGATAGGAAATATGCTTTTCCCCGGCTATGAACACTGTGGAGAATTATATGTTTCACACATATCTTTTCCGCCATCCCTTTACAATAAAGCTTCGATAAAAGTTGGAATCAACGATTACATTAAACTTCCCCCAAAAAACAGAATTGCCCATAAGGGAGATTTTGGCGAGGTTCTCTTCATTGCCGGTGCTTCAAGCTATTTTGGAGCACCTTACTATTCCGCCCTTTCGTTTCTGAAGGCCGGCGGAGGGTATTCCCGGCTCGCTGCACCCATTTCCGTGACCCCATTTATTGCCAATAAGGGAAGTGAGATTGTTTTTATCCCACAAAAAGAAACGGACTCGGGGAGCATCTCTTTAGAGAATAGGGATGCATTATTTGAGCTTTCTGAAAAAATGGATATGGTGGTCATCGGTCCCGGCTTATCATTAAATGAAGAAACACAACAATTGACAAGAGAACTGGCAAAGAAAATCGAAAAGCCCCTGCTTATCGATGGTGATGGGCTTACCGCCGTTTCCAAGGACCTGGATACACTAAAACAGAGAAAGGCGCCGACCCTATTGACGCCTCATATGGGAGAGATGTCTAGAATTACAAAAATGAGTGTTGGCGATCTTGACAAAAATAAAATAGATATTCTGCAAAGCACCACAAAAGAGTTGAATTCAATTATTGTTTTAAAGGGGGCCCATTCACTGATCGGCTATCCCGATGAGAAGGTCTATATCAATATGAGTGGGAATCCCGGAATGGCTTCGGCAGGATCGGGTGATGTCCTGACGGGAACCATTGCCGCCATGTTTGGTCTTGGCTTGTCCATTGAAGATGCGGTAAGAAAAGGGGTGTTCATTCATGGGTTTTCCGGCGACCTTGCGGCAAAAGATTTGGGTGAAGATGGAATTACGGCTCAGGATATACTCGATTATCTACCACTTGCCATGAAAATGGATCGGGAAGGCCTTGACGAAACCTTAACGGACGCTTACCAAGGCGTCCGTGTTGTATAGGAGGAAAAAATGAGGGCATGGATTCTTGAAAAACAGGCAAAGATCGAGGAAAGACCTTTGAGGTTGGCGGAGGTTCCTACACCCCGCGCAAAAGATGATGAGATACGGATTAAAATCCTGGTATGCGGTGTATGCAGGACAGATATCCATATTGCAGAAGGGGACCTTTGCTTGAGAAAATCACCTTTAATTTTAGGTCACGAGATTGTGGGAATTGTTGATGAAATCGGCAACGATGTGAAAAATTCAAGGTTGGCGATAAGGCAGGTGTGTGCTGGTTAAACAGTACCTGCGGAAAATGTAAATACTGCCTGTCCGGTAAGGAAAACTATTGTCCGGACATCAAATCTACGGGTTGGGATGAAGATGGAGGGTTTGCAGAATATATAACGGTCTTAGAAGATGTTGCTTTGCCTTTAAACGATATAAGGTTAGAACCTGCCGATATTGCACCGCTCATGTGTCCGGGTATCGCCGGATATGCGGCATTCAAACTGACAAAAGCTCAAAAGGGCGGCAAACTGGGTCTTTACGGGTTCGGCCCCACAGCCTTTTGTGTTCTCAAGGTGGCAAAATCCATGGATATAGAGGTATATGTAAGCACAAGATCCCCAAAGAATATTCAAGATGCAATAAACCACGGAGCAAACTGGGCCGCAGACACATCAAAAGAACAGATGCCCTGCAAACTCGATTCAGCAATTGTATTCCCTCCCGCAGGCAACCTGGTTGAACCTGTGCTTTCTCAGGTGGAGAAGGGAGGAATAGTGGTTCTTGCACCGGTAAGCTCATCCCCTATTATAATAGAAAATTACAGTGAAAATCTGTGGGGACGGGCCATAGAAACCCTGTATAACCTGAAAAAATCCGAGGCCGATGAATTTCTTGAAATTGCTGACAGGCTTAAGATAAAACCGGAAAGAGGTGTCTTTCCCTTTGAAGACCTGCAGGATGTCCTCATCGCAGTCAGACAGGGGAAAGCAAAGGTAGCTAATTCTGTTATTAAGATTTCAGACTGATTATACCTGCTGATTTTTAGAGTTAATTTCGGAGGCTTTATTATGAAAAAAACAACAGAGGTTGAACCTCACGGCGGTTCACTTGTCAATCTTATGGTGGATGAAGAGCGAGCCGTCGTTCTAAAGGAGATTGCTATGAATTTGCCGGACGTTACATTAAACGACCGGCAGCTTTGTGATCTCGAACTCCTGGCAACCGGGGCTTTTTCACCGCTTGACGGCTTTATGTCCCGGACCGACTATGAATCCGTGCTTGACCGCATGAGACTACAGAGCAATGTCCTATGGCCCATACCGGTATGTCTCGGCATATCCGATATCCAGGCTCGGGCTCTGGAAGCCGGTCAATCGGTCACGTTAAGGGATCAGGAAGGGTTCCTGCTTGCCATTATGCATATTGAGGATATGTGGCCTGTGGATCGAGAGAAGGAGGCATCATTAGTATACAACACAACCGACATGAACCACCAGGGGGTTGAGTATCTTTTTAATACAGAAGGCGATCATTACGTGGGGGGCAAAATCGAGGTTTTGAGCCTCCCGCTTCACTTCGATTTTAAACAGCTTCGCATGACTCCATTAGAGATCAGAAACATTTATCGGAAACTCGGATGGCAGCGGGTGGTAGGGTTTCAGACTCGAAATCCCATCCAGCGTCCCCAGTTTGAAATGACGGTGGCGGCCATGCGGCAGGCCAGGGCCAATCTACTCATTTTGCCGGTAACGGGTATGACAAAACCCGGCGATTTTGACCATTATACCCGAGTCAGATGCTATCGGGCGATGACTCGCCACTACCCGCCTGACTCTTTTATACAGAATCTACTGCCGCTCTCCATGCGTTTATCCGGTCCCAAAGATGCGCTTTTACATACAATCATTGCAAAAAATTACGGCTGCACCCATTTTATCATAGGACGTGACCATGCCAGCCCCGGAATAGATGCCGGAGGAAACCATTTTTACCAAAGAGACGCGGCTCACCGATTGACCCAAGAATACAGCAGTGAAATCGGAATGACCATTGTCCCGTTTGAAGAGCTTGTCTATCTTCCTTTTGAAGATGAGTACCGTTCTCAAGATCAGGTTCCCGAGGGGACCCAGTATATTTCCTTTTCAAGCTCAGATATCCGTGAGAGGATCAGGACCGGACGGCGCATCCCCGAATGGGCCACCTTTCCGGATGTTGAGGCCGAACTGAAAAAGGCTTACCCATCTCCGGATAAACAAGGCTTTACGGTCTTTCTGACCGGGCTTCCGGGTGCCGGAAAATCGACTATTGCCAAGGTGCTCTATGCCCGCTTTCTGGAAATGGGGGATCGTCCGGTCACCCTGCTGGACGGCGATATTGTGCGGCAGAATCTTTCGAGCCATCTGAGTTTTTCCAAAGAACACCGGGATATTAACGTACGACGCATCGGTTTTGTGGCCAGTGAAATCACCAAAAACCGCGGCATCGCCATTTGCGCGCCAATCGCGCCCTACAATGCCACCAGAGCCGAAATCCGGAAAAACATCGAAACTTACGGCGGGTTTATTGAGGTTCACGTATCGACTCCCATTAAAGTATGTGAAAAAAGGGATCGCAAGGGTATGTATGCGAAGGCCCGGGCCGGGATGATCAAAGGGTTCACCGGTGTCGACGATCCATACGAGTTTCCGGAATCGCCGGAGGTTCGGATCGACACCACCGACCTCAATCCCAATGAGGCCGTCCAGGAAATTCTACTGCTGCTGGGACAAAAAGGATATATTTAAAAATACGGTGCGTTTTGCAAAGATCTCGCAAAAAAAAGGGGTTACGGTATATACCGTAACCCCTTAAATTTACTGGTAGGCGGTACTGGATTTGAACCAGTGACTTCTACCGTGTGAAGGTAGCACTCTCCCGCTGAGTTAACCGCCCATAATTATTGGTTATCAACTTTCTCCTTTAATTCTTTGCCGACTTTGAAGAAAGGTAATTTTTTGTAAGATACGTTAATTTGTTCGCCGGTTTTAGGATTTCGGCCGACGTACGGCTTATAATTTTTAACCGTAAAACTGCCGAACCCCCTGATTTCAACCCGTTCACCTTTTACAAGGGTTTCCGTTATTTCATCAAAAAAGGTATCAACCACTTCTGCGGCATCTTTTTTGCTAAGAGCTGCTTTATCTTTTAGTTTATTAACCAAGTCTGATCTGTTCATATAATCTCCTTGAGAACTTTGAAGTTTACAACCTCTTGTTTTTACTGAATGTTAATTTGAATAAAGTGAATAATTCAAAGATCTCAAATTTTCGCTTTTCTTGGCCTTAAATCCCGGCAAAGGCGGGAAACATTTTTCGAAGGTCTCTTGTTTTTAATGAAAAGCAAAAATGTGTTATAATGAATTACATTTTACCTAATGTAGCATATTTATTATTTATATAAAGTGTTAATTACTTCCAAGTCAAGCACTTTTTTATATTTTCAAAACAGTTGGTTATCCCATATGCTCCGGGGACGCTTCTCCGAGACTTTTAATTTCCTCGGGTGTGGGGAGGTCTTTCAGATCTTTGAGATCGAATACTTCAAGAAATTGCTTTGTTGTCGCATAAATAAGGGGCCGGCCGGGAATTTCCTTTTTCCCCAGAACCCGAATCAGCCTCCGCTCGAGCAGCATGCGAAGGATTCCGCCGCAGTTAACCCCCCGGACATGTTCTATATCGCTGCGAATGATCGGCTGTTTGTATGCAATGATTGCCAGAGTCTCCAAAGCGGCCCTGGAGAGACGTAGCGCTTTGGGCTGAATTAAGCGTTTGATCCATTCCCTGTATTCGGGTCGGGTGCGGATCTGGTAGCCGCCGGCGACTTCCCGTAAATAGAACCCCCCTTTGCGGGCTTCATATTCTTTTGAAAGCTCGGAAAGTGCGTTTCGGATCTCTTTTTTTCCGGCCTGGATAAGTATATTATTAATGTGGTCAATCGTAAGCGGTTCCCCGGCCACAAACAAAAGACTTTCGATAATGTTTTTTATTTCTTCCATTATAAATAAAAGAGTCTGATAATGCCGGTTCGGGTATGCTGGGCAACCCGGATCAGTGAAAGCCTGACCATTTCAAGAATTGCAAGAAATGTCACAATCACCTCGCTTTTATCAGCATTTTTGGAAAACAGCTCATCAAAGGTTACCGATCCCCTGGTTTCAAAAATGTCCACTATCTGAACGATTCTGTCTCTGACAGTAATGGTGTCGGCATTAATCTCCATACGGCCAATGGGGCTTATGTTTTCTAGTATTTTTTGGAACGCATCGATTAGCTCAAATAGCCCGACATCTATGACCGCTTCCCCCCGGTTAAGCAAATAATCTTCCTGGCCCGGATTTCTTATAAAGGTATCTTCCCCCAGAAGGTCCCTTTGAGCCAGATTTTCTGCTGCTGACTTTATCCGGAGGTATTCCTCAAGGGGCCTGATAATTTCAAGGCGGGGGTCTTCGTCTTCATCCTCGTCTTCATGGGCCGGAAGGAGCATTTTTGACTTTATCTGAGTCAGGGTGGATGCCAACACTAGAAATTCCCCGGCAACATCTATGTTCATGGCTTTCATCCACTCTAAATATTTCAGATACTGTTCCGTTATCAAAGCAATGGGAATATCATAGATGTCAACCTCATGTTTTTTAATAAGGTGAACCAAAAGGTCCATGGGACCTTCAAAGATATTGTTGAGCTGTACTTGATAACATTCATCAGGTGTCATAATGGATAACGGAAATTATGATTGCAGCCATCAGTGATAGTCAATAATCAATAGTCAATGCACTATAGGTTTACCGCCGCCCTAACCTCTGCCATGGTCCGGCGCGCAACACGCCGTGCTTTATCGCATCCGTCCCTAATGATGTCGTCGACAAATTGTGGCCGGGCTTCGTAATATTCTCTTTTTTCACGCATGGGCTCTAAAGCTTTTATGAGATTTTGAGCCATTATTTTCTTGCATTCAACACATCCGATTTTGGCGGTGCGGCATTCTTCGTTTATTCTGTCCACGGTTTTACTATTGCTGTAAAACTTGTGAAATTCGTAGACATTGCATATATCAGGATCGCCGGGATCGCTTTTCCTGGCACGCTGGGGATCCGTCAGCATTTTGGATACACTGGCGGCTATTTCATCAGGGCTGTCTGAGAAATAGATGGCGTTATTATAACTTTTGCTCATTTTACGGCGGTCAATGCCGAGTATTTTGGGTGTTTCGGTCAAAATCGATTCTGGTTCCGGAAATACGTTACCGTAAAAATAGTTGAATCTTCTGGCGATTTCCCGCGTAATTTCAACATGGGGAACCTGATCCACGCCCACAGGGACCCCGTGGGCCTTATATATGATAATATCGGCTGCCTGTAACACCGGATATCCGAGAAAACCAAAGGTGGAAAGGTCTTTGTTGCTGAGCTGAGCAATCTGATCTTTGTAGGTGGGGTTTCGCTCCAGCCACGGCACCGGTGTTATCATGGAAAGTATAAGAAAGAGTTCCGCATGTTCTTTGATATGTGATTGGATAAAAAGCGTGCTTTTCTCTGGCGAAAGCCCCGCGCTCAACCAATCTATTAACATATTGCGGATATATCCTGAAATAGAACCGGTATCTTCATAATCGCTGGTTAAGGCATGCCAGTCGGCGATGAAGAAAAAACAGTCATACGGTTCCTGCATCTTTACCCAGTTTGCAAGGGCGCCATGCAGATTTCCAAGGTGAAGGAGTCCTGTAGGACGCATCCCGCTGAGTATCCTCTTTTTTTCGGCCATATAAAATCTCCTGTGCAATTTTCAATATACAATGCCGATATCCGGCTACCTTCCTATGAGAATATTTAACATGGGGGTCAAAAAAAATGACATAAATTTACCGACAAGATTTGTTAGAAGCAAGAAAATAATTATTATCATGCCGAATCGTTCCATACGGGCATAATGCAGCCTTAACCCAGCGGGCAGAACCATAGCGAGTATTTTGCTCCCGTCCAAAGGCGGGATCGGGATCAGGTTGAATATTGCAAGAACCAGATTAATCACCACGCTGTAAAAGAGCATATGGTATAAATCCATGATAAAGGGTTTGAATATGGACCCATTCCATAACCATTGAAAATGGGCAATGGCTTGAAAGGCCACTCCAGAAACAATGGCCAGAGCGAAATTAGCCAGAACACCTGCCGACGCCACATAAATCGTACTTTTGCGGTAATCACGAAAATTGGAAAAGTTAACCGGCACAGGCTTGGCATAACCAAAAATGACCGGAGAACCTGTTAAGTTCAATATAAGCGGCAGAAGCAACGACCCTACAAAATCCAGATGTTTTATTGGGTTTAAAGTCAGCCTTCCGGCTAAAAGAGCGGTATTATCTCCCATACGGAGCGCTAGATAGCCGTGTGCCACCTCATGAATAGTTACGGCGAAAAGGAGCGGAACGATCATTACAACTATTTGATTTAGATCTATATTAGCGAACATAGGCTTTCACGAAATCGAGTTCATCATTACGTGTTTTAAGCTGGCCGTTTAATTTGGCATCCAGGACGACCTGTAGGATTTCCCGGTAAATCGGACCGGGTTCAAGTCCCATTTTTTTTAGATCCTTGCCTTTTACCGATGTATCAATATGTCTCAGTCGGGTAACGTAATTGGAGATGGATCTCTTTACCGTTTCGTGTTTGGTGGCTGCCATCATATACAGGATCAGTTCAATCCTGAAAACGGCTAGTTGTTTATAGATGGTGCTGTTTTTTGTCGGTAGATTTCGTTCCATCCATAACATAGACCTGTCAGCCTCGAAACGTTCCTTGCAGAAAATTGTTTTGTATCGCGGCGCAAGTTCAATTCGCATGCAGATTTCATCGGCTGTTTCTTTATCGCAGTGCCTTGTAAGCGCCAGAAAATAAACGGCCCATCTCATATACGGTTCTTCCAGAAAAAGCAAATCATGCCAGGATAGCACCTTTTTAACTGAATTAAACAATGAAATCATCTGGTTGTTTAATTCTATGAAAGGGTGGACAACACTCAGGAGATCATATTCATTCAGCCTTTTGATGGCGGCCAGGGGGTTTTTTTCTTCGAGAATCTGATGCAGTTCGGCAAATACCCTCCGGCCGCTGAGGCGCTTAAAAAAATCCATTTTTACGGCATTTTCAATAAGCCCTGAAGTCAGTTTCCCGATGGAAAAACCGAAACGCTGTTCGAATCTTATCGCGCGGAATACCCGGGTCGGATCCTCAACAAAACTCAAATTGTGCAACACTCTGATAGATTTTTCCTTAATGTCCTTCTGGGCTGAAAAAAAATCGATCAATAGACCGAATTTATTTGGTTTGAGCTGGATCGCCAGAGTATTTACAGTGAAGTCCCGTCTAAAGAGGTCGAATTTTATGGAGCTCATCTCCACAGTGGGAAGGGCTGCAGGAAATTTGTAGTATTCCATTCTGGCCGAAGCCACATCAATTTTAAAACCGTCCGGGAAAATAATTACCGCGGTGCCGAACTTTTCGTAGGAGTGAATACGAGCATTCACGAATTTTGCATATTTTTTTGCAAATGCGATGCCGTCCCCTTCGATGACAATGTCTAAATCTTCGTTGGTTTGGTACAGAAACAGATCCCGCACAAATCCGCCCACAACGTAAGCATTGCAACCTAATTCGTAAGCTTTTTCGCCGATCACTTGAAGCATGTCGAAAATACGAGGGGAAAGGCGCTCTTTCATGAACTTAAGGACGTTCCTGGTTCTCACGTGGACGGGTTCCTTGAGCAGATCCGGCAAACTTGAGGAAGTCAGTTTGGATTGCCCCACCAGAATATTAAGCAAATCGGTGCGCGTAATAACACCGGTGATGGCACCATTGTCGATGACAGGTAGGATCCGCTGCTTGTTCTCGATGATTTTTTCCTGAATTTCCAAAAGCTCGGCATCGGGCGCCACCGAAACAAGTTCGGTTGTCATATACTCTTTGACTCTGATATGATCCAGCCCATGATGTAGGGCCTTTTCAATAATTTGGCGGGTTATAAACCCGAGCAGGTTTTCTGTGCCGTTGTGCTTTTGGGTAACCAGGAGGGCGTTGATGTTGTACCGTGTGAGAAGATTGCCGGCTTCTTTGCAGGAGACATCGTCGCCTATCCTAATGACCGGAGATGACATTAGGTCTTTTGCCCGGTTCCTGGACCTGATTTTGCTGTAAAGGATTTCCGTGAGCTTTTGCTCAATCTGGGCAAGTGTCTTACCCTTGATGCTTGCGGAGGCCGCAAAGGTATGCCCTCCTCCGCCAAAGGGAGTGACAATCGCCCCCACATCGACCTCGGGTATTTTGCTTCGGGCCACAATGTACATTTTGTCTCCCATTCGCGCAATGGCAAAAATGGCATCGAGGTTTTCCATCTTCACTATTTTTTGGACCAGGAAAGCGAAATCCGATACATAATTGTCGGTGGATACGGTTGTAATTACAATTTCGACGCCGTTGATATTGTAGCGGGTTGCCGCCTGGATCATGTCGTTTAAAAGCCCTACCTGTTCGGGACTTATCTCTCTTGAGATCAGATTTGAGACCATATTTAAATTTGCTCCTTTTGAAAGGAGAAAGGCGGCGGCTGTAAAATCTTTTTCGGTGGTGGACGGAAAAGTAAAGGAGCCGGTATCTTCATATATTCCGAGACACATAATGGTGGCTTCATCCGGAGAAATGTCGATACCTTTGTCCTTTATGATTTCCGTAAGGATGCTGACAGTGGCGCCGGTTAAGCAATGAACCTCGTAGTCACCTTTGATATCGTTACTCATGGGAGGGTGATGATCGTAAATATGTATATCGATGTCCGGCCGGTTGACTATGGCTGCAAATTTTCCGATACGGCTTGGCTGTTTGGTATCCACCAGAACCAGTCTTTTGAGATTTGACAGGTCCACATCTTTAATGTTGACCATGTTTAAAAGATAGACCATAGACTTTATAAAGAAGTTTCGTAAATTTTTTTCCTGGGAACCGGGGAAAACCACGAGTGCATCGGGATAGAGCTTCTGGGCCGCAAGCATGGATGCCAAAGCGTCAAAGTCGGCATTGATGTGAGTAGTAATGACAGTGAGATCTTTTTTATTATGGCCGGTTTTTTTTATCATTTTTCCACTTTATCAGGGTTGAGTGTTAAAATAAAGAGTTACATATATAGGCAAGTTTATCAAGCTGTATCATAACGATTTTATATAAATTTAGCGAAGATGTTGTTGTTTGGTGTACTTTGTGATATTGCCTGTCACGAGAATGTACGGGCTAAATGAGAAATAGTATTCCGGTTTATTCGGGTATTGTCTCCATTAAAAGGGAGGAATAATCATGACAGTCTACATATGGAGTGGAAAGAACAGACAGAATAAGAAACAGAAAGGTGAGATGGAAGCCCCCACCGAAGAAGCTGTGCGCTCCGAACTGATCAGGCGCAAGATAACTCCTTCCAAGATTAAGAAGAAACCCAAGGATATTTTTGAAAATGTTTCTTTCATGCAGCCCAAGATAAAACAGAAAGATATAATAATTTTTTGTCGACAATTTTCTACCATGATCGATGCGGGGCTCCCAATAATCCAGTGCCTCGATATTCTATATGCTCAGCATGAAAACAAAACATTTAAAAATATGTTGAAGGAGATTAAGCAGAATGTAGAGAGCGGACAAACCTTTGCGGAAGCATTGAAAAAACACCCAAAACAGTTTGACGATCTTTTTGTAAACATGATTTCGGCCGGTGAAGCTGGCGGTATCCTTGATACGATCTTAAGACGTCTTTCTGCTTATTTGGAAAAGGCTGCAAAGCTCAAAGCCCAGATAAAAGGGGCTATGACTTACCCGGCTGTAACTATGGTGATCGCTATAATTGTTGTTGGAATCATCATGGTTTTTGTTATTCCTGTGTTTGAGGAGATGTTTGAGGGGATGGGCGGCGCCCTTCCGGTTCCCACACAAATTGTTGTAAACATGAGCCGGATTGTCAAATCAAATATTTTTTATATCATTGTCGCCATAGTTTTGGCAATATTTATATTCAAAAGATTTTATAAAACCGAAAAAGGACGAGCCTTAATGGATGACCTTTTTCTCAAACTACCGGTATTAGGGCTTTTAGTTCGCAAAGCCTCGGTGAGCAAGTTTACACGCACCATGGGAACAATGCTTGCCAGCGGTGTTGCGATTTTAGATGCACTTGAAATTGTTGCCAAAACAGCAGGTAACAAAACAATTGAAAAGGCTATATACGAAACCCGATCCGCCATTGCTGAAGGCCGTACCATGTCCGATCCTCTTGCTGAAAGCGGCGTTTTTCCGTCCATGGTATGCCAGATGATTGCTGTCGGTGAATCCACCGGCGCACTGGATACCATGTTATCTAAGATCGCTGATTTTTATGACGAAGAGGTCGACCAGGCGGTGGAAAACATAACTTCGTTGATAGAGCCGATTATGCTGGTATTTCTGGGTGGTGTTATCGGCGGTCTGGTTGTATCCATGTATCTGCCCATATTCAAGATGGCGGCTGCCCTTGGTTAACCATGAAATTATGGGCTTGGCCCTAATTGGAATGTTTGAATAGTTGCTTTATTTATCCCGCTCATAGGGGGATAGAATTTCCGAGACTTATATTATGCCCGGTTCTTCAAACAAGCCCGAAGATGATTTGTATCATAAGCTCGAATGGGTTATGTTTTTACGGGTCATTTTTACTTCACTGTTGCTGGGGTCGACGACTATTCTGCAATTTAGTGAAAAACCTTTCCCGCTAACGGGACCCTTCATAATTTTTTACGGGCTTATCATTACAATTTTCCTGCTTTCTTTTTGCTACGCTTTAATTTTTAAACACATAAAGCGAAAACTTGTCTTTGCTTATATACAGATCGGGATCGACACCTTTACGGTAACAATAATAATTTTTGTTACCGGCAGTTTTGCAAGCATTTTTTCATTTCTTTATCTGGTAGTTATTATCTATTCGAGTATGCTCCTTTTCAGGAGAGGAAGCATGGTCATGGCCGTGCTTTGCAGTATCCAGTACGGCACTCTGATTGACCTTGAATACTACGGTATTATTAACCCCTTTGGCGTGGATGGGGGTAATATCATCGTGGATTATGCCTGGAGCCAAGTCCTTTTCAAGGTAGTAATTACCATGGTGGCCTGTTTTGCCGTTGCTTTTCTGAGCGGTTTTCTGTCGGAACAGTTGAGAAGAGCAAGAAACGAGCTTTCGGCCCTTGAGGATCGAATGAAACGCGTGGAAAAGATGGTCTATATGGGTGAGATGGCGGCCGGCATAACTCATGAAATTAAAAATCCTCTGGCTTCTCTGTCAGGCTCCATACAAATTTTAAGAAAAGAAGTTCCGTATGATCCTGAACATGACAAGCTGATGCAGATCGTTTTGCGTGAGACAGACAGGTTGAGCGCCCTGGTGAACAATTTTCTTTTGTTTGCAAAGCCGCCGGCAGGTAAAATTAAAAAAATAGAACTCGAAAACGCCCTGACAGAGACCATCAAACTGTTTGAAAAGAACAAAACCGCTACCGGAAACGTTTCGATTACAAGCGAGTTTTCTTCAAATATCTGGATTGAAATGGATCCGGTGCATTTGCGCCAGGTGATCTGGAATTTACTTTTAAATGCTGCTGAAGCTATCGAGGGTGAAGGACTTGTCGGGATAAAAACATATCCTCTAAAAAACAATTATGCAGGTATCGAAATCAGCGACAATGGCTGCGGTATTTCAGATGAGCATATGCAGTCGATTTTTGATCCATTTTTCACAACAAAATCCAGTGGGACAGGTCTCGGACTTTCCATTGTTCACAGCATACTCGAATCTTACGATACATGGCTTGATGTTGAGAGTAAAGTAGATCGGGGAACCAAGTTTTCCTTTAAATTAAAGCGAAGATACCCGCCAACTTAGTCTTGACACCTAATTTTAAATGGGTTAGCAAAGTGTGTTTAACCTTTTGAAAAAATGAGTATTCATAATGGAGTTTTGATTTCTACTTGAAAAATTGTGTATTAATTTAGCCATCTCAAAGAAATATCGCAATCGGGCAATTCCCGCCGCAGGGCCATAACCGGTATGTAGCATAGGTCTCACAAAGTCCTGCTTAAAAACCGGATTACCTGAATGCAACGGTGGCTTCGTTGTTTGGCAAATCTAAAATCATACAAACTTGATGTTGAATCCTTATGGACAAAAAAAGCGATATCATTGAGAAACGAAAACAGAAGCTATTAGACTTAAAAAGAAACAATATTAATCCGTATCCCAACGATTTTGTTGTGTTACATACGGTAAGCGATATCAAACAGGCCGTAGAAAATGCACCGGATTCACTTGCCGAGGACAGCCCTGTGTTTGTTGTTGCCGGCCGCATGATGGCCATAAACAGGTTTGGCAAGGCTTCCTTTATCAGATTCAGGGACCGTACCGGACAGCTTCAGGCATATGTGAGAAAAGACAAAATAGGCGAAACATCCTATAATCTATTTAAACAGCTCGACATCGGTGATTTCGTCGGATTAACCGGTGGAATGTTTAAGACCAGAACAGGAGAATGGACACTCCTGGTCAAGGAGGTTAAGCTCGTCTGCAAGTCAGCCAGACCGCTTCCGGAAAAATTTCACGGGCTGAAAGATCCGGAAAAGCGTTATCGTCGCCGTTACATCGATTTGGCAATGAATTCAGACGTTCGGGATATTTTTATGAAGCGTAGCAGGATCATTCAGATGATCCGAACCTTTCTACTTGACCTGGATTTCCTTGAAGTGGAGACCCCTATGATGCAGCCGGTTCCGGGTGGCGCCGAAGCCACACCGTTTGTGACCCATCACAATGCCCTGGGAATGGATCTGTTTTTACGCATAGCCCCTGAACTTTATTTAAAGCGTCTGGTTATCGGGGGGTTTGAAAGGGTTTTCGAAATCAATAGAAGTTTCAGAAATGAAGGGATTTCAACCCGTCACAATCCCGAATTTACCATGCTTGAATTTTACCAGGCATATGCCAGGTACGAAGATTTGATGGATCTTACCGAAGAGATGTTCTGTCATGTGGCTCGGGAGGTGACCGGGTCGACCTCAATACAATATCAGGGGAATACTATCGATTTCGGCGCCAAGTGGCGTCGAATATCCCTTGCTTCTGCCATGGAGGAGTTTGGGGGTATTGATGCCGGTCTGATGAACCACCGGGAGGGTCTGCTTGAATTCGCCGCTTCAAACAAGATCCAGGTTACTAAGACCGGACGTCTTGGAAAAATTATCGCAAAGATTTTTGATGTGCTTGTGGAGCCTAAACTCTTGCAGCCCACATTTATAACAGGGTACCCGGTAGAGGTTTCGCCGCTATCCAGACGGAGCGATACCGAACCCGAACTTGCGGACCGGTTTGAGCTCTTCATCGCGGGCCATGAGATTGCCAATGGATTTTCGGAGCTGAATGATCCTGTTGATCAGAAAGAGAGATTTATGCAGCAGGTTGAAGACAGGGAAGCGGGCGACAAAGAGGCCCATTACATGGACGAGGATTACATCGAAGCATTGGAGTATGGTATGCCCCCCACCGCCGGAGAGGGAATAGGCATTGATCGTCTTGCCATGTTGTTCACCGATTCTGTTTCGATCCGGGAGGTTATTCTTTTCCCGCACATGAAACCGGTTGAAAGGGTAATAACTAATAACAAATAACTAATAACAATATTATGTCTTTTGAATATTTCATAGGCGGCCGCTATCTAAGGGCCAAACAGAAAGAGACCTTCATTTCGTTCATTACCATGCTTTCCATTGCCGGGGTAACTGTGGGCGTAATGGCATTAATCGTAGTAATAGCTGTAATGACCGGATTTGAGTCCGATCTTAAGAACCGTATACTCGGCATTGAATCACACGTGGTGATCATGCGCCACGGTAGTAACTTTTCCGATTATCACAAAATATTGGGCCAGGTTGTTAATACGAACGGAGTTGAAGCTGCCACTCCTTTTATTTACACCCAGATCATGCTTCGTTCATCGTCAGGAGTATCCGGGGCTGTTTTAAGAGGCATAGATCCGGAATCGGCCGGCAGGGTAATAAAGGTTCTAGAAAGTTCGGCTTTACTGAATATAAAAAAGATGTATCGGGGAAAGGATACTACCGGTTCTGTGCCGGGTGTAATTCTTGGCAAGGAGCTTGCCAGAAATATGGGTTTGGGCATGGGTGATGCGGTTTATTTGATATCATCCCGGGGAATGATTTCTCCCATGGGATACCTGCCTGCCATGAAGCGTTTTCAGGTGGCGGGTCTGTTCGAGTCGGGTATGTATGAATATGATGGATCCCTGGCTTACATCCATTTAAGGGATGCCCAGAAAATTTTGCACATGGAAGATTCCGTCACCGGCATTGAAGTCAGGGTAAGTGATATTTATAATGCAAGACATATCGCAGATAAGATACTTGCTGATGTTGGATTTCCTTATTGGGCCAGGGACTGGATGCAGATGAATCACAATCTGTTTTCCGCTCTTAAACTGGAAAAGACGGTTATGTTTATTATTCTGGCGCTTATTGTTCTTGTGGCAGCATTTAACATCGCAAGTACACTGATTATGATGGTGATGGGAAAGACCAAAGATATTGCCATATTAAAAGCCATGGGAGCCATGGATGGCAGTATCAGGAAGATTTTTATCTTCAAGGGAATGGTCATCGGTTTCATGGGCACTACGCTGGGGGTATGCCTTGGGTTTATCATGTGTAAATTGCTGGAGAAATATAAGTTTATCGAGCTTCCGGGAGATGTGTATTATATATCAACCCTTCCGGTACGACTGGAGGCTCTGGATGTTTTTATAATAGCCGCCGCTGCCATGGTGATATGTTTTGTAGCCACACTCTATCCGGCGCGTCAGGCGTCCAAACTCAACCCTGTTGAAGCGATCCGTTATGGTTAACTCCGGGAACAACCGAAAAAAGCCTGTTACAGACCATTTCTTGTCGGTGCAAGGCCTATGTAAGAGTTACAACACCAGCGACGCCCGTATTGATATCTTAAAACGGGTAAACCTTGATTTAGACGCCGGAGAAACTTTGGCAATAGTCGGAGCGTCGGGTATCGGCAAGTCTACGCTGCTACACCTGCTGGGAGCGCTCGACCGGCCCGATAGCGGGACGTATCTTTTCCAGGGTGAAGATATCTTTCTTTTTGATAATGCCAGGCTGGCACAATTTCGGAACGAATCTTTAGGTTTTGTGTTCCAGTTTCATTATCTGCTTCCAGAGTTTTCTGCTCTTGAAAATACCATGATGCCGGCATTGATTAAAGGGCTGAGCAAACAAAAAGCCAGGGAGGCTGCAGAGGCGATTCTTGTCCGGGTGGGACTTAAAGACAGGTTACATTTCAGAGTCGGAAAGCTTTCAGGAGGTGAACAGCAACGGGTTGCGCTTGCCAGAGCCCTTGTTCTCAATCCGGTTATTCTTCTGGCCGATGAGCCCTCGGGTAATCTTGATAAGGGAAGCAGTGAGCGCGTCCATAGCCTGCTTCTGGAGTTAAACAAAGAGTTTTGCATGACTCTGATAGTGGTGACACATAACATGGAACTTGCATCTTACATGTCACGCAGGATGACAATTGTTGACGGACAGCTGGTAAAATTTTGAGTTTATGGATCTGAGAATTGGGGTGATTAGGAGTTCTATGTTAAGACACTTGTACTTGATTATTATCGCAATGCTATGCTTTTTACCGAACACGGCACATTCTTTAGAAGCAGTGCGGGTGTTGGTATTACCATTTGAAATGCGTTCGGTTAAAGATTTTTCATATATGCAAACCGAAATTTCGGATAGGATCAAAAAAGACCTTAAACAGGAAGGTATCGTTATACTGGAACCGGAAATCATTCCTGATTTTGCATGGGAGAAACATACTGAAACTATCGAAGGAATTCGGAATGTTGGTGTTAAAAGCGGTGCTGACTATGTTGTCTGGGGCAGCTTGACATGGATCGGGCAGAAATTCATCCTGGTTGCAAAGATGATAGAATCTTTTGGAGAAGGGTCTGTTGGTGTTTTCGTTAAAGAGGGCCAGGGTATAGGAAACGTGCCCGGAACCGTGAAGCAGCTCGTCCGGGATATGAGCATGAAACTTTTTAAGCGGGAAAAAATTGCCAAAGTGCTTGTTGCCGGCAATAAGCGGATAGAGGCAGACGCTATCAAAAGAATTATAAAAACAAAGCCCGGCGACGTATATATTGCCAAAAGCCTTTCTCAAGACCTTAAGGCCGTATACTCCATGGGATATTTTGAAGATATCCGGATCGATGCCGAAGAAAGCCCCCAAGGCAAGGTAATTATATTCAGGGTAATGGAAAAAGCGAGTATCCGGATTATTCGTTTCCAAGGAAACAAGCTCTATAAGGATGATGAGATCAAAGAAAACTTGAGTATCCGGACAGGTTCCATACTGAATATATTCAAGGTTCGCAGCAACATTCAACGGATAGAAGAGCTTTATAAAGAAAAGAACTATCATAATGTAAAAGTTACTTACACTATTCATCAGCTGGAAAATAATCAGGCTGACCTGGAATTCGTTATCCAAGAGGGTGAAAATGTCCTGATAAGGCATATCATATTTGAAGGGAATAATGCTTATCCAGACAAAAAACTGAAAAAAATGTTGGCGACGTCTGAAAAGGGGTTCTTTTCATGGATGACTTCATCCGGAGAGCTGAACAGGGAGAATCTCGAACAGGATATCGCCAAACTTTCAGCTTTTTATTACAACAACGGTTATATCCAGGCCAGGGTAGGGGAACCGCAAATTGAATTTCTTGAAAACTGGATAGACATTACCATAAAAATTGATGAAGGGCCACGGTTCAAGGTCAGTAAGGTGGACATAACCGGAGACCTTATCTTATCCGAGGAGGAATTAAAGGAAAAGCTAAAAATTACCAAGGAAACCTATTATAACCGTGAGATCGTGCGTAACGATGTGCTGGCCCTTACGGATCTATATTCAGATGAGGGTTATGCCCATGCCGAAATAAATCCCAGGATTGACAAAAATTTTGATGAATTGATGATTAATATTACCTACGTCGTTGCAAAACGTAACCAGGTCTATTTTGAAAATATTATTATCGGCGGGAACAAAAAGACCAGGGACAAGGTTATCCGGCGTGAACTTAAGGTGTATGAACAGGAACTTTTCAGCGGTAAGGGGTTAAAAGGGAGCGTCCGCAATCTCTACCGGCTCGATTATTTCGAGGACATAAAGGTTGACACGGTAAAGGGAACTGCCGACGACAAAATGATTTTAAAAATCGATGTTACTGAAAAGCCCACCGGCACGTTTTCCTTTGGTGCCGGTTACAGCACTGTGGAAAATGTTTTTGGCATGGCTTCCATTTCTCAGAATAACCTATTTGGGCGTGGCCAGATCCTTGAACTTGACACCCAACTCGGAGGGACGACAACTTTGTATAGACTGAATTTTACGGAGCCCTGGCTGTTTGATATTCCTCTGTCAGCAAGACTTGATCTGTATGACTGGGAAACCGATTATGATACATACGACAAGAATAGCAGGGGAGGAGGGGTTAGATTCAGCTACCCTGTTTATGATTTTGTTCGGGCATATATTGGGTATAACTACGAAGATGCAGATATAGAAGATATTTCGGATGATGCTTCGGAATCCATTAAAGAGCTGGAAGGCAAGAATATAACAAGCAGTATAACCACATCCTTGGTTTACGACTCGAGGAACAGAAGATTTAATCCCACAAAAGGCTCTCGGCACAGTATATCGGTGGAATATGCCGGCCTTGGCGGAGACGTCGCCTTTACAAAATATTTGGGGGAAACCGGGTGGTACATACCTGTGTTCAAGGATATCGTGACGTTTCTGCACGGCGAAATCGGTTATGTCCAGGAAAACTCTGGCGGAATACTCCCGGATTATGAACGATTTTATCTGGGAGGCCTAAACTCATTGCGCGGCTATGACTGGGAAGACATTTACGTTTTAGATGAAAACGGTGATGAAATCGGGGGAGACAAATATATACAATTTAATGCAGAACTTCTATTTCCCCTCCTGAAGAAGCAAGGGCTTGTTGGTCTTGTTTTTTATGATACGGGAAATGTTTATAATGACGGTGAGAGTATAAGCCTGGGCAATCTGAGAAAAACCGCGGGATTCGGTTTCAGATGGTATTCTCCCATGGGTCCTATCCGTATTGAGAGAGGGTACGTAATTGATAGTGAGGGAACAGGGGGACAGTGGGAATTTGGAATGGGCACGTCTTTCTGACAACTATGAATGTGTTTAACTGGTTGAGTGGTAGAGCAGTTTCATAATAAAATAATTAGACTATCTTTGAGGGGGGAATAACATGCGGATGTGTAAAGTGACTTTTGTGACAACAGTCATGTGTTTTTGCTTACTTGCTTCTTCTTATGGCGCAGAT
>Ga0114919_10001044_pt1 | contig 22255 bp, 21 predicted proteins | sample BlataG_FD_88682 | JGI IMG/M metagenome (GOLD analysis project Ga0114919, IMG submission 88682) | Deep subsurface microbial communities from Black Sea to uncover new lineages of life (NeLLi) - Black_00105 metaG | ecosystem: Environmental > Aquatic > Marine > Oceanic > Sediment | place: Atlantic... | reverse complement strand
GGGTTCCGGCTTCGTCGTTTCCGCTTCGACCGGTTCCGCCTCTTCCGCCGGCGACGCTTCGCCGCCGCGCAGCGCCCCATTGGGAAGGCTGATTGCCAGGGCACAGACAGCAGCGAAACCCAGGAACCCTATCCTGAGGCGGGGCATGAAGGAACCTCCCTGCTTGAAACGCGCTCCTTCGGCCTGCGACCTCTCAGGAACGGGCGGTCGCCGACCCGGCGGCCGCTTCCACCACAACGCCGACGTGACGGAGTTTCTCGTAGCGCCGGGCGAGGAGTTCATCGGCGGGGATTTGCTTCAACTCGCGCAGGTACCGGCCGATGCGGCGTTCCAGCGTGATGGCCATTTCGCGCGGACTGCGGTGGGCGCCGCCGAGCGGCTCCGGCACGACGTCGTCAATGACGCCGAAGGTCTTGGCGTCTTCGGCCGTCAAGCGGAGCGCCCGGGCCGCCTCCTCGGCCCTTTCGACCGTCCGCCACAGAATCGCCGCGCATCCCTCCGGCGTGATGACGCTGAGGTAGGCGAACTGAAGCATCATGAGGCGGTCCGCCACGCCGATGCCTATGTATCCTCCCGACGCGCCCTCCCCGACAATCGCGCCGATGATCGGCGCCTTCAGGCGCGCCATTTCGCGCAGGTTGACCGCGATGGCCTCGGCCACGCCGCGCTCCTCCGCCCCGATGCCCGGATAGGCCCCCTGCGTGTCGATGAACGAGATGACCGGCAGGCCGAACTTTTCCGCCAGACGCATGCACCGCAGGGCCTTGCGGTATCCTTCGGGATGGGCGCACCCGAAGAAACAGGCGACCTTTTCGCGCGTGTTCCGCCCCTTGTTGTGGCCGATGATCATGACCTTTTCGCCGGCGATTCGCCCGAAGCCGCAGACGATGGCCCGGTCGTCCCGGAAATAGCGGTCGCCGTGCAATTCTTTGAACTCGGAGACGAACGCCTCAAGGTAATCCAGGGTTTGGGGCCTGTCGGGATGCCGCGCCACCTGGACGACCTCCCAGGGCGTGAGCGAGGCATACTTCTTTCGGATCATCGCGAGAAGGGTTTTGCGGATGTCGCGAATTTCGGCGCTCAGGTCCACGCCGCGCTCGCGCTGTTCGTCCTCGAGCCGGCGGATTTGCTCCTCCAGTTTCGCGAACGGCTTTTCAAACTCGAGACAGACGCGAGCCATGGCTTTTCCTGCCCGGCGGCGGCCTAGTCAATGTCGCTGCACGCGGTTGAAAGGGCCCGCAACTTTCCACTCAGATACTCCATCCCGTGGGGGCGGTCAAGGGGGTCCTTCGCCAGCATCGCCCGGACAAAGTCGTCCAGTTCGATGGGCACCTCCGGCCGCAACATCCGCGGCGACGGCGCCGCCGCCCGCAGATGCTGCCGGAGCAGGTCCTGCGGGTCTTCGGCTGTAAACGGCAGCCGCCCCGTGAGACACTCATACAGGGTCACGCCAAGACCGTAAACGTCCGACTGGCCGGTGAGGGGCTCGTTCAGGATCTGTTCCGGCGACATGTAGGACCACGTGCCCGGCCGGCGGCGTTCAAACAGGCGGCTCATCAGGCGCTGGCTGAGGGTCGTGTCCTGCCGGCGGGCAAGGGCGAAGTCAATCACGCGCACAGGGCTTCCTTCGGCAATGATGATGTTCTGCGGCTTGACGTCGCGGTGCACGTAGCCTTGATCGTGAAGATAATTCAGGCCGTCCGCCACCCACACCAGCCACGACAATGCCGCCGAGATGTTCGGCCGCTCACGGGCCAGGCAGTCTCGAAGGCTCAGTCCCGGCACGTAATCCATGACGAGGTGCGGCCGTTTGCTGTCCAGCACCACCTCGTGAACCCGGATGAGGTTCGGGTGATTCAAGGCCGAACAGATGCGGTATTCGTTTTCGAGGTATTCGTGGTAGAGCAGGTCGTCTGCGAACGCGGGCCGCAGGACCTTCAGGGCGTACTCTTTTCCCCGTCCCCTTCCCGCCGTGCGCTTCGCGAGAAAAATTTCGGCGCTTTGGGAGTCGGCCACCTTCCGGATGACTTGAAATCCGTCTATGGTTTCCGCCATGGCTGTCGGTAAGGCTGGAGGGCGTCGCGGGCGCAGGCCGCCAGCCCCTACCCCTCCACGAGGGCGGCCGCACGGCTGTTATCATCTGTTCCGGAGCAATGAATGGTAACGGCCGGGTTTGAGGTCGGCAACCCAAAAATCTGTTGACCCCCCTTGGCTGGCGCCTAAAGTGGGGCTGATCGTCGTTTGGCCCCCGGTGAATCACCGGGGCTAAAGGGTTTCCGTATCCGCTCCCACACATGATGCCTTGGAACCAGGTAACGATTATCGGGGTTGGCCTGATGGGCGGCAGTCTAGGCCTGGCCTTGAAAAAGGCGGTCCTGGCGCGCCGCGTGGTCGGTGTCGGTCGCCGGCAGGCAAGTCTCGACGCCGCGCGGTCGCGCGGGGCGTGCGACGAGACCACCTTTGACGCCGTTGCGGGCGTTCGAGGAAGCGACCTTGTCGTCCTGGCCACGCCCATTGGAACGTTCGCCGAGAAACTCAAGGAAGCCGCCCCCGCCCTCGAGCCGGGCGCGGTCGTCATCGACGTCGGGAGCACGAAGGCCCGTGTCGTCGCCGACCTCGAACCGCTTGTGCCCGACGGATGCGCCTTCGTCGGATGCCACCCGATCGCCGGCAGCGAGCAGCGTGGCGTGGCTCATGCCCGCGAGGACCTATTCCGCGGCGCCACCTGCGTCGTTACGCCCACCGCACGCACGCCGCCGGAGGCCGCCGAGCGCGTCATGGCCATGTGGCGCGCCCTGGGGATGGAGGTTCGGATGCTTTCGCCCGAAGCCCACGATCTTCTGCTGGCCGAGGTCAGCCACTTGCCGCATGTTTTGGCGTCGGTCATCGTCCAGGCCATGAGCGCCGAGGCAGAAACCCTCGTGGGGCCCGGCTGGGCGGATACGACCCGCGTCGCCAGCGGCGACCCGGTTCTGTGGCGCGACATTCTGATGAACAACGCGTCGGAGGTGGCCGCGGCCATCGAACGCACCCAGGGCATCCTGGCCGCCTTCCGCGCCGCCCTCCGCAAAGGTGACGCCGAACGCGTCGAGGCGCTCCTGGCCCAGGCCAAGCAGCGGCGCGACCGCCTCCTGGGCGAAACGAAAGGCCGCGCGCCATGATCTGGGAGATCGAGATCCGCTGGGGCCGGCGCGCCCGCGACGTCCACGGCGAAGAGGTCCTCCGCGCAATCCGCGACCTCGGCATCGAGTCGGTGACCGCAGTGGAGTCGGCTCGCCTGTTTTACCTTGACACTTCCGCCACCGCCGCCGACGTCCGCCGCATCGCCGCCGAACTCCTGGCCGACCCGGTCGTTGAGCGGTATGCGATCTCCGACGGCGAGAGCAAACCGCAGGATTCGCGCCCGGTCGTCGTGGTGCGGCGCAAGCCCGGCGTGATGGACCCGGTCGCCAACAGCACGCTCCAGGCCGTGGCCGACATGGGTCTTGAGGCGCGCCGCTGCCGCACGGCACGGAAATATTACTTTTCCGGCAACCCTTCGGACGCGGATCTCGGACGGATAGCCTCCAATCTTCTCGCCAACGATGTCATCGAGGATATCGAATACGTGGACGACCCCGCGTCGGTCCTTCGTGAGGCGGCTCCCTACGAGTTCGCCGTCGTCACCGTTCCCCTGTGCGAGGCGGACGACGAGGCGCTCGCGCAAATCAGCCGCGAAGGCGGCCTCTTCCTCAAGCGCAGCGAGATGCGGGCTATCCGGGAACACTTCCGCTCCCTCGGCCGCGACCCGACGGACGTCGAACTCGAAACCCTGGCCCAGACCTGGTCCGAGCACTGCGTCCATAAGACCCTGAAAGGCCTCATCCGCTTCTCGCGCCGAAACGGCGAGCCGCGCGAGGAAACCATCGACAACCTTCTGGGGAACACGGTCTTTCGCGCGACGAAGGAACTTGACCGGCCGTGGTGCGTCTCGGTCTTTGAGGATAACGCCGGCGTCATCGATTTCGACGGCCGGTGGTGTGTGTGCTTCAAGGTCGAAACGCACAATCATCCGAGCGCGCTCGAGCCCTACGGCGGCGCGGCCACGGGGATTGGCGGCGTCATTCGCGATCCGCTCGGAACCGGTCTCGGCGCCAAGCCTATTCTGAACACGGACATTTTCTGCTTCGCCCCGCCCGACTATCCCGCCGACCGCCTGCCGCCCGGCGTCCTGCACCCGCGGCGGCTGATGCGCGGCGTCGTAGCGGGCGTCCGCGATTACGGAAACCGAATGGGCATCCCCACCGCCAACGGGGCACTCTATTTCGACGAACGCTACCTGGGTAACTGCCTCGTTTACTGCGGCAACCTCGGCCTCATTCCGCGAGACAAGTGTTTCAAGCACCCCAGGAGCGGCCACAAAATCGTCCTCGTCGGCGGGCGCACCGGGCGCGACGGCATCCACGGCGCCACCTTTTCCTCCGGCGAACTCACCCATACCACCGGCGAAACGTTCAGCCACGCCGTCCAAATCGGCAACCCCATTGTCGAAAAGAAAATGGTCGATACGCTCCTGGTGGCGCGCGACCGCGGCCTGTATTCAGCCATCACCGACTGCGGCGCGGGGGGGCTCTCGAGCGCCGTCGGCGAAATGGGCGAGCATCTCGGCGCTGAGGTCTATCTGGAGCGGGTCCCCTTGAAGTACCAGGGCCTCTCCTACACCGAAATCTGGATCTCCGAGGCCCAAGAACGGATGGTCCTGGCCGTCGAGCCGGAGAAGGTGGACGAGTTGCTCGCCCTGTTCGAGTCCGAAGACGTCGAGGCCACCGTCGTCGGCGAGTTCACCGACACAGGGCTCCTACGCATCCGCTACGACGGCAACCTCGTCTGTGACCTCGCCATGGAGTTCCTCCACAACGGTCTGCCGCGCTTCGAACGCACGGCCGAATGGACGCCGCCCGACCACCCCGAACCGGATGTGAAACCCCAGGCGGATTACACCGAGGACCTGCTCAAGATCCTCGGCAGTTGGAACGTCTGCTCCAAGGAGTGGGTCATCCGCCAGTATGACCACGAGGTCCAGGGCCAAACGGTCGTCAAGCCCCTTGTCGGCGTCCGCGAGGATGGGCCCGGCGACGCGTGCGTCATCACCCCCCTTCTCGGCTCGACGAAAGGCCTGGCCGTCGCGTGCGGCATGAATCCGAAATACGGCGACGTGGACCCCTACTGGATGGCTGCCGCCGGCATCGACGAGGCCGTCCGCAACGTCGTGGCCGTGGGCGGGCGGCCGGACCGCATCGCCCTGCTCGACAACTTCTGCTGGGGCAATTGCGACAAGCCCGACCGTCTCGGCGCTCTGGTCCTTGCGGCCAAGGCGTGCTACGACGTGGCCGTCGCCTTCGGCACGCCGTTCGTGAGCGGCAAGGACAGCCTCAACAACGAGTTTGCGACCGACTCCGAAACCATCGCCATTCCGCCCACACTTTTGATTAGCGCCATGGCCATTGTGGACGACATCCGACGGTGCGTCACAATGGACCTGAAGGAGCCGGGCAATCCGGTTTACCTGGTGGGCCTGACGAAGAACGAACTGGGCGGCTCGCATTGGTATGCGTTGCGCTCCGCCATCGGCAGGACGGTTCCGCGCGTGGACACAGGTCTGGCCCCGCGCATCTTTGCGACCGTGCATCGGGCCATCACGTCCGGGTGCGTGCGGGCCTGCCACGACCTTTCGGAGGGCGGTCTGGCCGTCGCCGCGGCCGAGATGGCCTTCGCCGCCGACCTCGGCCTCCAGGTTGCCCTCGACACCGTCCCGCGGGAGGCGGGCCTCGAAGACAATGGCCGCATCCTTTTCAGCGAGTCGCAGACGCGGTTCCTCGTTGAGGTCGCTGTGGGGCGTGCAGCCGAATTCGAGAAACTCATGGCCGACGTGCCGCACGCCCAGGTCGGCGAGGTCACCGACTCGGGTCGCCTCGTCGCGACCGGAACGGGCGGCAAGACGGTCATCGACGCCGCCTGCGCTCGGATGCGGAACGCATGGAAGGCCCCCCTCGCGTGGTAAAGTTAGCCGCCCGCCTTGGCGGGCGCGAATGATTCAGGAGCCATAATGCCCGTTCGCGCGTTAGTTTTGCGAACCGCCGGAACCAACTGCGACTTCGAGACCCAGTTCGCCTGGGAACAGGCGGGCGCCCGCGCCGACCGCATCCACATCAACCGCCTCATTGAGAACCCAAAAACGCTGGCGGCGTATCAAATTCTCACCATACCCGGCGGCTTCAGTTACGGCGACGACATCTCCGCCGGCAAAATCTTCGCCAACCAACTGGTCCACCACCTGGCGGAGATTATCCACGACTTCCTGCAAAAGGACCGGCTCGTCCTCGGCATCTGTAACGGGTTCCAGGTCCTCGTCAAGTGCGGCCTGTTGCCGGGTTCCAAGGATGGCGCCCTGACGCTTACTCAGTCCGCGACGCTGACGAGCAACGACTCCGGACGCTTCGAGGATCGCTGGACGCACCTGCGAGTCGAAACCGACCGCTGCGTCTTCCTCAAGAAGGGCGAGGAACTCTATTTTCCCGTCGCTCATGCCGAGGGCAAGTTCGTTCCCGGCGACGGGATGCCCCTGGAGAAGTTGGAGCGCGCCGGCCTCGTGGCTCTCCGCTACGTCGGGCCCGATGGAAAACCCGGCGCCGGCTACCCCTGGAACCCGAACGGATCGGTGGGCGACGTGGCCGGCCTATGCGACCCGACCGGCCGCATCCTCGGCCTGATGCCGCATCCCGAGCGGCACATCTCGCCGTGGCACCATCCGCAGTGGACGCGCCGGGGCGCACAGGAGGCGGGCGACGGTTTGCGCGTGTTCCGGCGCGGCGTGGGGTATTTTGAGTAGGTTGAACGGGGCCCGATGCGGCTACGGCGAAATCAGCCCCTCAACGTGCCCAACCACTGCGGTGACTTCGCGGACGATCCTCTCGCGGTCCATGTCAAGTTTGAGCCCCTCGGCCTGCTCATAGCGGAACTGGACCGCGAAGGAATTATATTTGGCAAGGTCTCGGAACCGCTGCACGTCACACCCCCGTTCTTCGAGCATCGCCAGGAGCGCAGACAAGTTGTGAGTCACCGGATACTCGCAGCCGATTAGGCTCAGCCACGCCTTGAACGCCTTTTCGACGGCCTGCTGGGCGTGAAAACCGAAGATCTCGTCGGCAAAAGCCGGCTGGCCCACCATTGCTTTTATGGCATCGAAGTCCTTCCTGGCCATCGCGAACATCTCACGGGCTTCTTCAACGTCGCTCATAGAGGAGCCTCCCCTCGCGCATGGCCCGCGCAATCACGTGGTTCCTCCAACCCCGCCGGCGCGCCACTTCGTCCCGGCTGTAAACCAGAACGTCAATGGGCGCGTGGAAATGCACCAGCGCAGAATACAGGCGAGTGAGTTCATTCAAGCGGCTGCGCTCGGGGCCGAACGGTTCGCGCTCGACGACGAGAAAGTCCACGTCGCTGTCCGGGCCGGGCTCTCCGCGCGCGTAGGAACCAAAGAGATAGATCCGCTCAGGGTCCACCTCCCGGACGATCGCCTGCACCATCTCTTCAAGAACCTGATCCGTAACGCTCATCATCGCTTGGAGCCGCCCTTCGCAGGGAAGATGCCTTATCCCTTTCCGCATACGTTACAACACAAGCGCAGCGGTGTCCAGCGTCAACGCCGAAATGCAATGGCAGCGACCTTTTCCTCACCGCTCTTGCGTGCTACAATGCGCCCTGGCATAAGCACCGCCGGAGGAATCATGGCCGTCATCTGCATAGCCGGCGTGGCACTGGGGATCGGCAAAACCGCCGTCGCCGAACTGGTGCTCAGGGAACTTGGCGGCCGGCCCCGGTGGGGCTGGCATGCCGCGCGGGTTCGCATGGCCGACGAAATCCCCGAGGCGGACGCCGCCCGAGTCCATGACGAGGGATATCTGCTCCTGAGCGCGCCCGACGCGCTGGATGACGACGCCGAGGTCCAGAGGCTCCTCGCCGCCGGCGCTTCGGGCGTCACAGTCCTCGTGGCCGAAGCACGCGGGCTGGAGGCGGGGCTCCAGGCCCTGTCGGCCACTTTACCCCCGGGCGAGAATCTCCTCGTCGAGGGCAACGCCTATCTCTGGGCCAGGCCGGCCGACGCCGCCATCATGGTCGTCGGCGCCGGTCCGTCGGGCAAGGGCCTTGCGCGGGTCCGTCCCTCGACGCGTGAGATCCTCGACAAAGTGGACCTGTGGGCCTGGAACACACGGACCGACCCGACGGCCGAAGGCTTCTTCGAGTTCCCCCAGGCCCTAGTGCGGATGGGTTTTCGCGGTGCCGTCAGCCCCCGCGCCGACTTTCATCACGTGCATCCGGACCGTCTGAACCACGCGGGCAACCGCCGCTTCGTGGCGGCCCTTCGCCGGCGCGTGGGCGGAAGCCCTGGTTATGCCTAGACGGTGGATGATTCGCCCGGTTCCGCCCGAAGCCGACCGATTGGCCCGCGCGCTCGGCCTGCCGCCGCTCGTCGCGCGGGTTCTGGCGAACCGCGGCCTTACTTCTCCCAATGAGGCCCGCGCGTTTCTGAATCCCGACCTGTCGCAACTTCACGAACCCGCCTCGGATCCCGCCATCCTGGCCGCCGCCGACCGCCTCGTCGCCGCCGCCCGAAACGGCGAGCCTATCGTCATCTACGGCGACTACGACGCCGACGGCATCACCGCCTCGGCGATCCTCTGGCAGGCGCTCCGCCTGGCCGACGCCGACGTCCGCATCTATACCCCGCATCGCCTGGAGGAGGGCTACGGCCTGAATCGCGACGCCATCGACCACCTCGCCGCCGAAGGCGCCCGCGTTCTGGTGACGGTGGACTGCGGCATCACGAGCGCGGCCGAGGTTGCTCATGCCCGCGCGCTCGGTCTGGAAACCATCATCACCGACCACCACGAGCCGGACCCCGACCGAATTCCCCAGGCCACGGTCGTCGTGAACCCGAAACTTCCCGGCTCACCCTATCCGTTCCGGGACCTGTCGGGGGCCGGGCTGGCCCTGAAACTGGCGTGGGCCATCGGCCAGCGCCTCAGCCGCCGCGACCGCGTCACTGACGCCTTCCGCGAATTTCTGGTCGCTGCGACCGCCTTGGCGGCGCTCGGAACCATTGCCGACGTCGTCCCCCTGGTCGGCGAGAACCATGCCCTTGCGAGTTTCGGTCTGCGGGCACTCGCCGCCAGCCGCCACCCCGGTATCGGCGCGCTGCTGGAGGTTTCGGGCCTTGCAGACAAGCGCCTCGAGGCCGGGCACGTCGGTTTCATGCTGGCCCCTCGGCTCAACGCCGCCGGCCGCATGGGCAGCGCCCGCGAGGCCGTCGAACTCTTGACCACAGCCGGCCCCGAAGCCGCATTCGCCATCGCACAAGGGCTCGACCGTCTCAATCGCAAGCGCCAGCAAACCGAGCAACAAATCTTCGAGGAGGCCGAGGCCCGCATCGCCGAAACGTTCGACAAAAAACGGGACGCCGCGATCGTCCTCGCTTCCGAAGGCTGGCATGCCGGGGTCATCGGCATCGTCGCCTCGCGAATCGTGGAGAAGTACTGGCGGCCGACCGTCCTCATCGCCGTGGCGGAGGACCACGCTCAGGGCTCCGGACGCAGTATCTCGGGGTTCGACCTGTTCGGGGCACTGGCGGCCTGCGGCAAGCACCTGAAAAGGTACGGCGGCCACGCGATGGCGGCGGGACTTCAACTAAGTCCCGCGAACGTGCCGGCGTTTCGCGAGGCGTTTCTCGCCCACGCCGGAGCGTCCCTCCGGCCGGAGGACTTGGTGCCGCGCGTCACCGTCGATGCCGAGGTGAAACTTTCGGACCTGACGCTGGAGACGGCCCGCGCGCTGGAGCGCCTGGGACCTTTCGGCGCGGGGAATCCCCGGCCGGTCTTCGCGGCCAGGCGCCTGCGCCTCGTAAGAGACGCCCACCAGATCGGTCGGCGTGGCGCGCACTTGGCCTTTCGCGTCACCGATGGCGGACACGCGCGGCGCGCCGTCGCGTGGCGCCAGGGCAAAGCGGCCGAGGCCCTTTCCCGCGCCGGGTACTGCGGCATCGCCTTCACCTTGCGCATCTCGGATTACCGCGCCACGCCCGAGGTGGAACTCCACGTCAAAGACCTCTGGATCGGATCCTACGAGGACACCGAGGCCGCCAGGGAATATGCGTGAAAGCGGTGGCCCCGTTGCAGTTATCTATCGCCGGCTCTGAAAGCGGTTTCAGGACGGCGGAGCGCAGGGGAATCTGAAATTTGACGTTTCAGACAGGGCCCGGGGACCTCACTTCTTCCTGCCCCGCTTCTTCTCTTCCATCTCCATCCGGTGCGATTGGTAAATGGCGCCGATGACGGCCGGCGCGCCCACCAGAACCGGAAGAAGATACCGCCTTGCTTCGATTCCCGAGATGACCGCATCGTGCACGTTTGGGACGGCCGTCACCAGGCCCACCACGCCGAGGACCACGAGCAGGGCGCCGATGAGGGATGTCATGAAGACAACCACCGCCCGGAACACGAACAACGCGAGGACACAGCCCACCACCAAGCCGATGCCGCCCGCGATGAGCACGTAAACCGGCTCCTCCTTCCAGAAGACGAGCATCGCTCCGAGAAGGCCGCCGGCGATCCCGCCGAAAACGGTGACCGCCACCTTAAAAAGCGGCCAGGCAAGGAGCCCGAGAACCACCGCGCCGCCGATCATGCCGACCGCCGGATTCAACTCCAGCCACGCCGCCGCCATCCGCCCGACCAAGACGCCCGCCATCGCCGCATACACCACCACCATTCCCTTGAACAACTTCAGGCCGTACAGGAGGCTCACAAGGCCCACCGGAATCAAGGGCGTCGCCTGCCACCACTCCAATTGACCAAGCAGGGCCGGAAAGGTTTCGACGGCCTCGGCGGCGGCCTTGTATGCCTCTTCGAGCGCCGACTGCTGTTCCGACGGGCCAAGCATGGTCTATCCTTTCGGCGAGCGGCCCTGGCGGGGCGAGGGGGGTTCCGGCGCTTCCTGCGACCCGCCTGAGGCGGGCCGCGGCCCCAACGCTGCCTGCGCAACCAAGCCAACTCCCACGAGACATACCCACGCTGCCGCCAGCGTCAGGGGGTACGATTCCGCCAGGGACAACCGCTCTGGGCCGTAGTATTGCGAAACCACCTCCGCCCCGGCCACCAGAAGCAGCACCGCCCCTTGGGCGCTCGTCAGAAACCGTTCGCTGAATTTAAATCGCGTGACGGCAAGGGTGGCCCCCAGGACGAGGCCGACCAGACCCGCCGCCAGGACCGGGTCGCACTTCAGATTCGGCCCCGGCACCAGCCGGGCGTATTTCTCGAAGAACAGGTACGAGGCGAAGCCGTCCGGCCCGACGGCCAGGGCCGCCAAGTGGGCCAGGACCCCCGCCGTCACAATCGCCGCGAGCACCGCGTGGAGAACGGTTCGGAAAAACGCACCCAAGCCGCCCACCACGATTCCCGCCGCCACAATCACCAGCCATTGAGGTGCCGACAGAAGCGGAGACGCCATCAGCCCGACGCCGCACCCGATAACCGTCAGGCTCAGGACGTCGAAGACGCGGGGCCAGCGGCCGCCGAAAACCAAATAGGCGAGGCCCAGCAGCCCGAGAAGGGCGCTCCCCCAGACCGGGAGAACGAGTCTCAGTTCGCCGGCCGTCGCAGCGAGCATCCTGTTCCCCTTCCGCAGCCGTTCGCTCTCGCCGATCGGGAGCAACCTATTCAAGCACGTCGGGCGCGAGGGGTCAACCGATTTCGCTTCACGACAGCGTGCCGCTTGGCGTTCAGATTCCGCGTGTGCAACAGGACGGGGCACACATCGAACACAGAACATCCAACGTCGAACGCAGAGCGGGAATGCCGAAGGGCAGGCCCTAAGAGGGGTCGGGGAGGTTCTTGTCCGAGAGACCGATCTCGTGGGCGATATCGCGGAACTCGGCGCGGGAGATGTCCTCGAGACGCTTGCCGCGATCCTCGAGTTTCTCGTTGAACTTGACGGCCTTTTCCTGCATCACGCCGTGGGTGTCCTCGCTGCCGCCGACCAGGTGGAAGTTCGAGCCGCGCGTATAGCGCATGTGGCCGTCGTCGTTATCAAGCCCCACGCCGAACAGGAAGGCCTTTTTGTCCTGTTTTTCGCGTTTCTCGGTATCCATCGTTTGCTCGCACCGTCCCCCATACATTATTGTCGTCATTTGGGCGGGGGCGTCAAGAGGGGAAGGTAAAGGGCGCTGTCAAGATTTCCGTGTCAATTCAGGACGGGGTGTCGTGGGGCGATGCCTCCGACGCTTGAGTTTTTCCAAAGAACGTCCATGTGTTGGTCCCGGCTTCGCGCGTCCTCCGGGGCGGGCACGCGGGTGGTCGCCTTTTCGGTTTTTAGGATGAACCGCGCCACGGGATTACCGATCCCCTTTCCAAACCGCGGACATTAGAAATACTTTACTCAGTAAACGCAGCGCTGCTGTTCGCCGTTCCAATCTGCAATCTGCATGAGGCTTCTCGCCATTCGCCTGGGGCCATACCCCAGCGTTTTTGGTCCCTTTAGGGGCCCCCTTTTCCCTTGCATGACCCCCGGGGGCGGACTAGCATGATTTGGCGCGCCCGAGGCCGACCGTTCGGTCCGGGCGCTGCGGCTTGAAAAGCCTATGGCGGACATTCTTGTTTCCGAGCGAGGAGGACGGCGGTGGTGGGTCCGGCGGGCGGCCGCCGAGCCGCTGCTGGCCGACGGCTGGCCTCCCTTTTTGGACGGACCCCTTGCGGGCCCGGACCGCCCGCCTGCGGGCAGAAGCCCTATGGCAGGCGAAGGCCCGGCGTATCTGACGGTGGTCAAGCGCGGCCGGCACCGGACAGTTTCCCGCTTTGAAGTGGCCGGACGGACCTACTATGTGAAGGCCTACGCGTGCCCATCCGGGTGGCGGGGCCTCGGCCGACGCCTCCGAGCCCTCTTCGGCCTGGGGCCCGGGCGGCGGGAGTGGGAAGCGCTGCTGGCCGCCAGGGCCGCCGGGCTCGATGTGCCCGAACCCGTCGCACTCGGCCGCGGGACCGACGAGAGGCTCGTGACGGCAGGGGTCCCGGACGGCGAGCGGCTTGACGAGTACCTTTTTGAGCGGTACTTTGAGCCCCTCCCGGGCGACCCGCCGTATCCCGGCGCCCGTCCGCCGGAACTCGTCGCGGCATTTCGGGTGCGGCGACCGCCGCCGCCCGGCACGATTGACCCGAAGACGCTGGCCTACCGGTTGGCCAACCTGGTGGCTCATCTGGCGGACGCCGACCTTTACTTGCCGGACCTTCATCCGGGCAACATCCTGATTGCCGGGCCGCCGGGACGCTGGCGCCTGTATCTGGTGGACTTGGCCGAGGCCGTCCGGCCCGCGCCAGCGGAAGCGGTCCTGCGCCACCTCGTGCGGCTCGAACATTTCTTCGAGCCGATTGCGGCGGCGGCGGAACGACTGCGCTGCCTCCGGCGCCTGAGCGAACTCGTCGGCGACGTGCCTGCCGCGCAAATTATCCCGCGGGCGACCGCCCGCTACCGGCGCCGGTTCTATCGGCACCGCGACCGCAGGACCCGTCGCCAGTCCAAATACTTCCGGCGCCTGTCGGCGGGCGGATGGGAAGGCTGGGCGACGGCCGATTGGGCCCCGCGCATCGAGCAACTGCTCCACCAGGGTGACCCGACCACCGACCCGGCCCGGGCCCGGCCGGTCAAGGAGGGGCGGACCGCCGGCGTGTGGCGCGTGACCCTCGAAGATGGTAGGAACCTGTTTGTCAAGCGGCACAAGTTGGCGCGCGACCGCAGTTCGGCGCGCACGTCGCGGTCCGTTGCAGCCTTCCGCAAGGGACACGCGCTTCTAATCCGGGGCATTGCGACGGCACGCCCGTCTGCGGCCGTTGACCGAAGGCAGGGTGGCCGCCTCGTGGATACGCTGCTTCTGACCGAGCCGGTCGAAGGCGGCGAACCGCTTTCCGACTGGCTTCGCCGAGGTCCCCGGGCGGCTGACCGGCGGCGGGTCGCGCGGCGCCTGGCGAGGATGATCCGGCAACTGCACGAAGCGGGCTTCAGCCACCGGGACCTGAAGGCCCCGAACATTCTGATTGCACCGGCCGACGGCCCGGCCGCGCGGCCCATCCTGGTGGACCTGGACGGCCTGGCGCGGGACCGGCGCGTTTCGCCGTCGCGGCGGGTCCAGAACCTGATGCGGCTGAGCGTCAGCCTGGACGAATGGGGCGTCGCCCGGACGACCGATCGCCTCCGTTTCCTTCGGGCGTATCTGGCGACACCCGGTTGTCCGGCCCCTATTACGACGCGGTCTCGACACCGCGGCTGCACGGAACCGGGCGAACGGCTGCGACGGTGGTGGCGGCGAATCGCGCGCACAAGCGCCAAAAAAATGGAAATCCTCCGACAAAAACAGCGAGGAACCGCGCGGACATGAACTTCTCGCGGACACTGATTATCAAGCCGTCCTCGATGGGCGACATCGTCCAGGCGCTGCCGGTCCTGACGGCCCTGAAAGAATCGCATCCGGCGGCGCGTGTGTCGTGGCTGGTGGCGAGGCCGTTCGCGGAACTCCTGGAAGGACATCCTCGGCTCAAGGAGGTCATCCGTTTCGACCGGCGGCGCTTCGGGCGGGTCGGCAGAAGCGTCAGCACGATGCTCGCGTTCGCCGCCTTTCTGAAGGATCTCAGGCAGAGGCGGTTCACAACGGTGCTGGACCTTCAGGGGCTGTTTCGAAGCGGGCTGTTCGCCCTCTCGACCGGGGCGCCGAACCGGGTCGGCTTTGCGGCGGCGAGGGAACTGGCGCCGCTCTTCTATACGGCCGAAGTGTCGCTCCCGCGCGGCGACATGCATGCCGTGGAGCGATACCTGGCGGTGGCCCGGCACGTAGGGCTGGCGATGCCGAAGGCGACGGACCACCTGCCGGTGTCGGCCGAGGCGCGGGCGGCCGCGCGACGCACGCTCGAAGAGGCCGGCCTCGGACCGCGAAAACCTTATGTTGTGCTCGGCGCGCACGCGCGGTGGGAAACGAAACAGTGGCCGGCCGACCGCTTCGCCCACGTGGCCGAGCGGGCAAGCCGGGACCTGGGAGCGCGGTCGGTCCTGATCGGGAGCCGGGCGGCGAAGGCGTCGGCCCGGCAAATCGCCGAAGCCGCCGCCCAGACAGGCAGCCTCCACGAAACGGTTATTGACCTGACCGGCCGCACCACGTTAAAAGAACTTGTCGCCGTCATCGCCGAAGCGCGCGTCATGGTGACGAACGACTCGGGGCCAATGCACGTCGCCGCCGCCGTGGGCACGCCCGTCGTGGCCATCTTCGGGCCGACGAACCCACGTCGGACGGGGCCCCACGGAACGGGACACCGTGTCCTGGCGGGGCGGGCGCCATGCAGCCCGTGCTACCGGAGGCAGTGTCTTTACGCGGGCAGCACGATGAACAGGTGCTGTATGACGAACATCGGCACCGACGAGGTCGCGGACCTGCTGATTGAGACCTGGCGGGGCTCTCCGCCGGAGTCGCCGACGCGATAGAGCCGCTTTCCGGCCGCCGCACTTGTAGGGACACGGCATGCCGTGTCCCTACGACAGGCGGAGGTGGCTGGCGACGTCGCGGCTTCGGCCCGCAGGCGGGAGGCCGGGGCGAATCTGAAATCCCAAATTTGAAGCCTTGAATCCGAAGTCTCGGACCTCAAGTCAACGGAAAGGCATCGCTTTGCCGTTTCGCGCCGGGTGGCGGAAAACGCGCGGTTGGTTCGTCCATCTGTTGCATCTGGACGACTCGGCCCAGCGGATCGCCCTGGGGGCGGCCATCGGCGTCTTCATCGCCATGACACCGACGATCGGCTTCCAGATGCTGCTGATCGTCCTCGTCACGTCCACCTTCCGGGCAAACCGCATCGCGGGCGTCCCGATGGCGTGGATCACCAACCCGGCGACCATGGCGCCGCTCTACTCCCTCAACTACTGGATTGGTTGGGCCATTGTCGGCGGGCCGGGCGTGACGGAGTTCCAGCATCGCTTACGCGATCTTATGCGCATCAAGTCCGATTGGCTCGAGTGGGTGGGCGAATGGTGGCACCTGATGATCGACATGGCCGCACCCCTTTGGACCGGCTCTATCGTTGTCGGCATTGTCACCGGCGCGGTGGGCTACGGGATCATGTATTATCTGATCACCGTGTACCGCCGCCATCACCGGAAGCACCTCGAAAAACAGGCGGAAGCCGAAGGGCAAGATGCGAAATGAACGAGGCGGATGCACCAAGGGCAGCCTCGCGCTTTCGGCCCTCGTTCGCCAATCCGCAATCCGCCGTCGGCAACGGGTAACCATATGAGCCGGCACTTTGTCATCATCGGCAACGGCGCGGCGGGGTTCCGCGCGGCCAAAGCCCTCCGCCGCGCCGACAGCGCCGCCCGAATCAGCATCTTCACCCAGGAGCGGTACCCGTTCTACCTGCGCCGCCAACTGGGTGACTTTCTCACAGGCAACCTCACCCTGACGGAACTCATCTTCCAGAGCCGCAACACTTATCGCCGGGAGCGGATCGACCTGTTCCTCATGACGCGGATCACTGCCGTGGACCCGGCCGCACACGAGGTCGTCTTCGCCTCGGGCGAGCGCGTGCGGTATGACAGGCTGCTCGTGGCGACCGGCACGGACGCCGTGCCGCTGGATATCCCCGGCGCTGCGCTGGACGGGGTGGTGCGATTCGACACCCTCCGAGGGGCCATCGCGGTCCGGCGCGCCCTGGACCAGGTGCGCCGCGCGGCCGTGCTGGGGGCCGGGCTCGTCGGGCTAAAATTGGCCGAGAGCCTCGCCAGCCGCGGTGTCGGCGTCACGCAACTGATCAGCGGTGACCGGTATTGGCCCGAGATGCTCGACGAAGCGGCGTCCCAGAGTGTCGAAGCCATGATGGAAGACGCCGGCATTGCGCTGCGCCGAAACGCCGACGCCAGGGCCATTATCGGGACCGGCGGCTCGTGCATCGGCGTGGAAACCGCGGACGGCAAACTCCTCGGGGCCGAGTTGGTCGCAACGGGTAGCCGACGCCGACCGGCCACCGACGCGCTCAAGGGCTCCGGCATCGACCTGCGCCGGGGCGTTTGCGTGGACTCCTCTCTCAGAACCAGCGACCCGGACGTCTTCGCCGCAGGGGACGTCGCCGAACCGACCGATGCGCCCGGATTCGCAGACGCTTCCACGGAACCGGACGGCAACAGGACACCGTTCTGCTGGCAGCGAGCCTGGGCCCAGGGAGGCCAGGCTGCCGCCGGCATGCTCGATCAGGCCACGCCGACCCAGCCAGGAGCCGTCCGGATGCGCACAAACGTGTTCGGCCGGGAGATAACCGTCATCGGGGCCGGCCATCTCCCGGAAGGCGAAGGAAGAGAGGCCGTGCAACTTCAAGGCCCGCCGGACACGTATCGGCGGCTGGTCTTTGAAAGGGGGCGGCTGGTCGGCGCCACGATCCTCGGAACGGGCGAATCGGTCCCCGAACTGGACCGCCTCGTGGCCGAGGGCGCCGCCCGCGAGGAGGTCGAAACAGCGATTGAACCGGCCGAGGCCGCACCCGGCGACGCCGCGCGCACCCCGCAGACCTTCGCGCGACACTGCCCCATCTGCGCCGCCGAACTGGTAATCCGCTGCGGTGCCCCCGCCGGCTCCCAGATTCGATGCCGGGCCTGTAGCACCAGCCTGGTGATCCAGTGGGACGGCGAGTCCCTGTGGCTCGAAGTGAGCCGGCCCTAGAGGAGTGCGGCCTGTCAGGGCGGCATCCTATTCATTCTTCCGTCCCGGCGCGCCGGGACTGCGGAGAACGGACAGGCAGAGGGCCGAATGCGGAAACAAGAACACCACAATGGCTCCGGGCGTGAGCGAGATGCCGTTCATTGCACCCGACCACTCGGGTCTTCCACCGTCCGAGTTCCGAATTCCGCATTGGGCCGACCCCGCCTAATCCTGGCGTCGGCGTCGCCTCGCCGTCGCCGGTTGCTTCGCCAAGCCGGTTACCGCTTCGAGGTCAAACCGCCCCGGCCAAAAGGCCCATCGGACGGCGCCGGGACGATCGAGGACGACGCAATCCGCGACGCTCCGACGGCGGCCGCCTACGTCGAAAGCCTGGCCTATCTGAAGGCCATGGCCGCCATCGAAACGCATCGGCTCACCGGCGGGCTGGTCCTGGGCGCCGACACCGCCGTCGAGCTCGGAGGGCAAATCATCGGAAAACCCAGAGACGAGGACGACGCCCGGCGCATCCTGGCGCTCCTGTCCGGATCCGTGCACCGCGTGCTGACAGGCCTGGCGCTGGTGGAGCCGGCGACGGGACGGCGGCTGCTGGCCCATGCGGCCACGACGGTCCGAATGCGCCGAATGAGCGACGAGGAAATCGACGCCTACGTCGCCGGCGGGGAAGCCATGGGAAAGGCCGGCGCTTACGCCCTCCAGGAAACCGGCGACCGGTATGTCGAAAGCATCGAGGGAAGTTTCACGAACGTCGTCGGCCTCCCGATGGCGACGCTGGAGCAAATGTTGAAGGCGGCAGGTTATGATCCAAAGGTCTTTCGCGATGCGTGACGCCATCGCCCCGGCACCGAGCCCGACCGCCTCCCGAGCCCGCCGCGGGAGCGGCGGGGCATCCTCATCCTCCGTGGCACGTGCCACAGCCCCATCACGGTGCCCCGGATCTTCCGCTCCGGGCTCGGTAGCCCTCGCGCTGGCGGTCGTGCTGTTCGGCTGCGACACTGCGCCGCCCGCTCCCGAGCCCAATGGTCGTCCCCAGCACCTCCCGACCGCGACGATTCGCGTGGGCGACCTCTTGCTCGTCGTCGAAGTGGCAGACCAGGAGGCCGAATGCAAGAAAGGCATGATGTTCCGCCGGCACCTCGGTCCCGACGAAGCGATGCTCTTTGTCTTTCCGCGCGAGACGGACACGCCCTTCTGGATGGCAAACTGTTACGTCGATCTGGACCTCGCATACATCCGGGCGGACGGAACGATTATGCAGATTGAACACATGAAGGCGCACAACCGCGAGCCGGTCTGGAGCCGTGAACCCTATTGCTTTGCCCTCGAAGTCCCGACCGGATGGTTCGAGGCGCATGGTATCACGGTCGGCGAGACGGTCGAAATCCCCGAGGACGTGGCGGCAAGCGCCCGGCCACCGCGCCCTTGAAGCCGCCGCGCGAATCGGGTAAGATGCCGAAAAGTCTTCAGCACCCTGTCTCGGAGAGCCAGTCCGAAAGGAGCATGTCATGGTAGGCGAACCGGAATCTCGTAGCGCTACGCAGCGCCCCAGAAAAGAGCCACACGGTCCCGGGATGCTGATGATCTTCGCAATTGTCCTCGTGGCCATCGCGATTTGGTGCGGCACGGACCTCCTTGGCAAAGCAGGCCGGGAAGCGCGCGAAACCGGCCGCATGAGTTATCTTATTGCCAATGGCATCGGCATGGTCGGCGGCGGCCTCCTGGCCATCTATTGTCTCATCCTGGCCGCCGTGCGGGCCAAAAAGGGAGTCGGCGCGCCGGCCGGAGCCGGCCCCGCCGAAGGCGCCCCTTCGGAGCAGCAGGGGGGACCTCCGGAAGCACCCCCGCCCCAGGAAACCACGCCCGAAACCGAACAAGACGCACCGAAAGGCTCTAGGGCGGAGTGATCCACGTCCGGAAGTCGTCGCCGATGCGTCCCCCCTTTCGGTAGCGCTCCATTGCGCGGCGGCAATGGCAGGGGCGGTCCGGCGAGACGCGCGCCAGCGCCGCGGCGAGAATCTCCGGCAGCCGCTCGGCGGCCTTGTCTCCTTCGGCCACCTCCTCGTCCGTCGCCATCCCCTCAAAGAGAACGTCCGGCCGATGGGGACGGTCTTTGATGCCCTCCGCGGGGTTCACCACCCAGCAAAGCGGCGTATAGCAGAGCTCGAGTTCCCTTGCCAGGGCGAACTCCGGCGCCAGCGTCATGCCGACGAGCGATGCGCCCCAGGAGGCGAAGAGGCGAACCTCGGCCGGCGTTTCCAGACGCGGGCCGTCCGTGCAAACGTACACGCCGCCTGAGCGGTGCGGCGCGCCCGCCGCCGCAAGCCCATCGGCCAGCGCCCGGCGAAGCACAGGGCAGAACGGCTCGGCGTGCCGAAGGACACCCAGGCCGGTTCCCCCGAAGAACGTCTTCGCGCGGCCCGTCGTCCGGTCGAGGATGTCGTGTGGCACAACGAAGGTTCCGACCGAAATGTCGGGGTCGATCCCGCCGCAGGCGCTCGTCGCAAAGATGCAGTCGGCCCCTCTGGTCTTCAGGGCCCAGAGGTTTGCACGATAGTTGATGTCCCAGGCGCCGACCTCGTAGCCCTGCTCGCCGTGACGCGCAAGCAGGAGAACTTCCTTGCCGCCGGGCAGGCACGCGTCGAAGACGGGACGCGACGGTCCGAAGGGCGTTTCCACCGCCCCGCCGTCGCCGAGTTCAATCCGAGAGCGGTCGGCCAGGACGTGCCAGGCGCCGCTGCCGAGAATGATGGCCGGCCGGGGCGCGGTCACGAGGCCTTCTCCCCCGGCGCGGCGCTTCGTGGGTCGGCGGGAATGTCGGCGCCGTCGCGCTCGTGAGCCAATTGGTCCATGAAAGCGCGCGCGCCGGCCAGGCGCGCCTCAGCCAACTTCCGCGAGGTTTCCAGGTTGAACACGTCGCGCAGGCGGGCCTCCCAGTAACCGTACTGCTCGCGCTGCCGCCAGGCGCGGACGGCTTCGTCGATGGCGCGGCCTTCGAGACAAGCCCGCCGCAGGTCCCGCCACACGCCCAGTGCGCCGATGTCGTCGAGGCTGTCGGCGTCGGAAAGAATCTTCGCTTCGGGAAGGTCGGCCGCGGCGTCGTGGACGCGGCGGATAATCTCCTGGACCAGTCCGAGTCGCCGCTCGGGCAGTCGCCCGCGAAGGCGGTCGCCGGCCAGTTCCGCGCTGTACTGTTTGATGTCCTCGGCGCTCATGGTGGCGGCGGCGTAAAGGCGAGAGGTCCGCCGCTCCTCGTCCAGGCGCACCGTTGCCGCCTGATGAAACAGCGCCGCCACCAAGAGCGCAAACCGGTCGATACGCTGCGAGGCGACCTCCTTGGCCCTCGACAGCCGCTCCGCCACGCGCATCACCCGCAGCGAATGGTCGAATAGAAAGGTGTCCTCGCGCCCGAGCGGCGAGCGGCCGACCAGTACGTCCCGCGCGATTTCGATGATTGGCTCAATATCCGGCATCGGCGGACCTACATTTTCCCCTCTACTTTTCTTATCGGCTAAACGCCGGTGATTCCATAGTAACAATCCCGCCGGCGGGGCTGGAAGCCGGCCGCCCGAATCAGCCGCGCCAGGCTTTCCGGCGACGCCCGGTGGACACACCCCGCGGCCGCCACGACGTTTTCCTCGATCATCGTCGAGCCGAGGTCGTTGGCGCCGAAGGCGAGGGCCGCCTGGCCGATCTTCGGCCCCATCGTCACCCAGGAAGCCTGAAGGTTCGGGATGTTGTCCAAAAAGAGCCTCGCGACGGCAATCATCCGCAAGTATTCGGCGCCGGTCACGGGCCGCCAGCCGTCCCCCAAGGCGCCCGAGCGCGCCAGCGCCGTGTTCGGCGCCTGAAACGGCCACGCGATGAACGCCGTGAAGCCGCCGGCCCGGCCGTGGCATTTTCCGGCCAGACTCTCATCCTGGAGGTCGCGGACTCTGCGGAGGTGCTCGATGCGCTCGGCTTTTCGTTCGACGTGGCCGAACACCATCGTGGCCGTCGTCGGCATGCCCAGCGCGTGGGCGGCGCGCATGCAATCGAGCCACTCGCGCGCGGAGCACTTTCGCGGGCTGATGATGCGGCGGACGCGATCGACGAGGATTTCCGCCCCGCCGCCGGGCAGACTGTCGAGCCCCGCCGCGCGGAGCCGCTCGAGCACGCCACGCACCGCCACGCCCTCGCGCCGCGCCAGGGCGCACACCTCCGGCGGGCTAAAGCAGTGCAGCGACACGCTGAACCGCCGCCGAATCCGCCGAAGCAGGTCCTCATAATACGCCAGCCCGAGTCCGGGATGGATACCGCCCTGCATCAGGATATGGGTCGCGCCCAGTTCCACCGCCTCGGCAATCTTGGCCGACAGCGTGCCGTCATCCAGAACGTAGGCCTCCGGCTCGTCGGGGCTGCGCCAGAAGGCGCAGAAAAGGCACCGGCAGGCGCAGACGTTCGTGAAGTTGATGTTGCGGTCGATGGCGTAGGTGCGGTATGGCTCGGGAT
>Ga0114919_10001042_pt1 | contig 22266 bp, 21 predicted proteins | sample BlataG_FD_88682 | JGI IMG/M metagenome (GOLD analysis project Ga0114919, IMG submission 88682) | Deep subsurface microbial communities from Black Sea to uncover new lineages of life (NeLLi) - Black_00105 metaG | ecosystem: Environmental > Aquatic > Marine > Oceanic > Sediment | place: Atlantic... | reverse complement strand
TTATTACAAATATGCAACTAATTCTATAACCTGCTATTATTAATGCAAATCCGAACTTCCAAAGCCACTTCTATAAAACCTTATATTTTCAATGAGATAGATCGGCTCACAACATAAGGCAAGGTATCTTATCTTCTGAATTTCGTATTATGTCTTGATTCAATTTCCATTGTTTAACATTACAGAATCTGCAGAGCACATTCTCAAATTGTCGATTACTTACTTTTTTTTTATTTCAACTTTTTAACCTCTATTTAGGTGGTTATTGTGATGGAGAAACTCCTCAGAGTTTGTATGTATTCATTGAACTCCTTTTGTGAATTGTTGATATGAGCACTAAAAAAATCCTTGTTGTTGATGATGATTTAATCCATCTGAAATTAATGAGAAAATTGTTGGGGAAACTTGGTCATATAGTTGTTACGGCTGACAGTGCAGAAGAGGCCGAATATATCTTGAGATATGAAGAACACTTTTCATTGATAATTACAGATCTGAGAATGCCCTGGTTAAATGGCTTAGATTTTTGCCGTAGGGTGAAAATCTTAAAACCTGATTTAAAGATATATGCATTGTCCGGCTGGGTTTATAATTTTGACATGAATGAATTAGAAGATGCGGGCTTCGATGGGATTTATCAAAAATCAACTATCAAATCGAAATTAGCAGAGATTTTAAACGACGATATCTAAAAAATAAAAATACGATATATGTACTGAAAATTAAGATGGTTGGACCTGCGGTCTTGGCAAGAGATGTCAGGTTTTGACAAGCCAGATTTTCATGGGTTTATCTCAATATATATCTGTAATTTCGATAATTCTATTTAATAGTATGTTTTCAAATTCACGGCTGGCGATTTGGCTATTTTTTGTTCCGTATAGGGTTCTTATCTAATAGGCTTGATAACATTCCAATATGGAACAAAAACACGCCGGATAGTTAATATTAATGTTGGGCAGAAAAGAGGTCCAAACAAAATGAATCCAAAATACCAGATCTTCGTAAGTTTGAGATTTTGCTGCTTCCGTAAGGAAGGTGCTCCAAGAAGGCATATCGTACGCAAGATAGTAGACTATCCCAGAGGAGTGGGGGACGTTGCAAGCTGTCTGTGGTCTTGGGGTTGGGAGCGACGAACCCATTACCAAAATCCACAGAGTGTCAAGCGGGTTGAAATACAACGATGGTTTTTGGTGATTCTCCTTTGTGTCTTAACATCAGGTTGCGTATCTTCGCAGATTATTCCCAAGGAAAGCGTCCCATCGACCATACGGACCATAAGCGTAGTGCCGATCGAGTGTCCGCCCTTGCTCCTCCACCCTGCTAACTCGGACGAGAGAATGGCAATCGAAGCTCTGATGCAATCGGCCAAGTCTCCTACTAGTGTTATTGCTCCAAGTGTGAATGGGCCTGGATCCGACCTATCCCGGTCGTTCTACCCGCTCATGCATGCTCCAAGCGCAAGCATTCGAACAGGCGCAAGCGTGCTGGCCATCATAGGTGGTATGGCGATGCTCGTCGAAGCTGCTTCCGCCGGAAAGGAAGTATCGGGAGAGACGGTAGCCATCGAGACGGACCGGTTAAGAGCAACGTGGATGCCAAGTGTGGAATATGCCAAGACAGCTATGATGGCATTACGGCGAGTGGAATCTCGAGACGTACGGGTGATCGACGGTTACGTCAGACTGCCGATTACAGACCGATCGATATCGTGGCACATGGAGAATTGGCTGGGACCGATCAGGCGCTGGTACAATTCAGACTTGTCTAATCTTGACTACACGGCCATCGGTTCTAACCAAGTTGATGCGATTCTCGAAGTAGGTGTCCTGAACTACGAGTATTTCAGCAAAAGGTTATTGTTGCAGGTTGTTGTCAAGATGATTGACTCGCATACAAAACGGGTGTTGGGACGGGCGAGAAACTCCTCGCATTCGAAGGTTGGACCGCTCACTCCTTTGTTGCAAAACGATGGAGAAGGAATGAAGCGACTCATCATAGAGACAGGAAACGATCTGCTTGTTAATTGTCTGAATGAAATAAGGTTAATCCAGGAATGAGAACAAGTTCCGTTCATAGGGGCGTTGTTTCCGAAAGACGGCCTTGGGTTTGGCCCTTTTAAAAAGGACAAGCGCAAACCGTTGCCCACAAAGTAATCCAGCCGACTCGTTACACCCGCGGCTGATTTTTGTGTTACAGATATCTCCTACGTACATATCATTTTCGCAGACCTGGGATCACTGCAATAAACGGCAGGTTTTTGTGTCCATAAATTATTTGGGATATCGTTTTTCTTATAATGGGCAAATTCATTTCAATGAGTTTGCCTTTATTGCATTTCCGTAAGAAATAAGATATGTGTACTTAAAATTGAGATGCTTGGACCTGTTGTCTTGGCAAGATATCTGTTCCCGAGTTGATCTCTCAAATTATATATTTTCATCATATTTCCTTCTCAATAAAGCACCGAGTATCAGAAAAACAAGTACCATAAAATGAAAAATCTAATACTAAAGTATTAGACACCTTCCCCAACATAGTACTTTAACACGGGAAGAATCCCTATAAACTGATTATTTCTCCTATAAAAATAAAGCTTTCGACCTATTTACAAAGATATTGAAAGAAAATAAAAATAATACAATTTGAATAAAAGATAATATTCTTCTAGATTTTTTTCGGTAAGGGTTTTAAACATTTCTTCAGATTCAATTTAACAGGTTTTCCTCGTGGAGAAACCCCTCAAAATGTGCATGCCTTCTAAGTATCCCCAACTTTCGGTTTTGGATGCGAAACCGTGGTCGTGGTGTTCGCTATTAGGGAGTATCTGATGTTACGAGGACTTCATTTACATATTAAACTTATCGTTTCGTTGATTTTGCTTGTAGTCCTCATAGGAGGGTGCCGGTGGACTGTCCAGAAGTTTGATCCATTGTCTGCAAGAAAATACGAGGGGTTCATTCATGATGGAAAGACCACCAAAAAGGAGATTATAGATCGGTTAGGGCCTTCCCACTCATCGTATGAAAATGAAAAAATTCTGATTTATAATGTCTATCTGAAAAAAGACGGACAAATGAGTTTACAAGGTAACGATCCCTGTAATGCGTTAGTGCTATTGTTCGATGAGGACAACGTACTTAAACGTCATAGCTTTATCAAATATGGATGCAAGGACAAGGAGAAAAAATAGTTTGAATTTTAGAAAGGCTCTGTTATGCGCAGTGCTTCTGCTTGCTGGATGCGTGCCAACAATACCATATGGTATGGTCCATGAATATGACAGAGAAGTTTACGAATCACTTCGTCCCGGCGAAGCTACTCGAGCCGATGTCCTTCTGACTATTGGTGAACCCCTTTACAGGTTCGAAGAAGACCGTTTCTTTATGTATGAATGGTTGGTAGTATATGCTTTTGGTGTAATACCGCCCGCCGTTGCGTTTCCAGTATATGCGCCTCATTACCTATGTTTAGAATTTGCACCTGACTCGTGTTTAGTCCGCCGTGAACACTTTATAGGCTCAATATATGGAAAACCGGAAAAGGCAATTCAAAAATGTACTTTAATGAATCAGCCAAAGGAAACCCCTTAAGTCTTCCAAAACATAGTGTCAGAGTCATGTTCGCGCTATGTATAATGGGTATAATTCTTCTACATGCCGGTTGTACGGTGAGGTCTGCGTTAAAAGACAAAAAGGGAATAGATATTAGCGGCATAAAGCCTGGGGTTAGTAAGGTTAAGGTTGAGGATATTCTCGGACCTTCCGAACACGAATGGTGGACATCTTCAGGTATTTGCTATCGTGTCTACGTCTACGATGCAGGGGTACGTGGAGATGAAGTCACGGGGCTTGTTTTAATGGACGTTATCACTTTGGGTTTCTTTGAACTTTATAATGTTATTGAGCCCTGTCCTGTTAAGCGGAAGTCAAAAAAAATGGCGGTATCATATGATTCCAGCGACATGGTAATTGGTGTCTTTGATTGTTTCGAGGACTTCGACGAGTTGCCGCCTGACGGTCTTTCAGAAAAATGAAAAAGAATAATTTTTTATTTTTTGCCTATAGTCTTCGTCCCTTGATTTCAAAGAAACGATACGAATTTACAATTTTGTAAATATCAGATTACTGCAATGTATGGCAATGCGCCTAATTTTTGTGATATCATATGGGTGTCTCTTAATAGGTTTTCACGGTAAAGGTTCTAATTTATTTCTACGGACCACAATATATAGTATATGCTCATTTCGCTGATTTTTTATAGCGCTGATTGATGTCTGCCTTTAGTGTGAATTCAAGCCGTTATAAATATTGTGTTAACTTGTTTCCGAAATCACATGTCCAGATCAGTACATTAATGTTTGCGATTTCGGCAACAAGCCTTCAATATTCATCATCCTTACAAGTGAGACCTTTGAAAAATGTTCAATTTTGTCTGCCCAGTTAAATCTGTATTTAATATTTAACCGGGGTTTGAGGGCGAGGAAGGCGAAAATTTTAACCACCCCAGTACCATCTGCCGGACCTACCCCAGTACCATCTCTAGGAGCTACGGGGCAGGCGGGGCAGGCAGGAATACATTGGGTATTTTGAGGATTAACCCACCAAAGTTCGGTGGCGGGTTAACCCACCAAAGTTCGGTGGCGGGTTAAAATTTGAGTCTGACCCCAGAGGAATAGGCTACGCATTCCACGGGACAGGCGCAGGGATTGGGCAAAAGGGGGGGCGTTTTTCAAAGGTCTCAAGTTTCGATGATGTTTGCTATTGTAAATAAAGTTAACCTATCAAATGGGCGGATCAGGTTCACCTTGGGGCTAATCCATGGCATCGAGTACCTTGTACCCTTCTTTTTCCAGAGCTTTTTTGATAACCGCTGTATTGCAGGCCGAAAGCCGAAAGTAATATACCCGTTTACTGATTTCTTGGGCGGTAATCCCAACATTTATAATATCTCCGCCATTATCGTTTATAATCTGCGACACGTTTCTGAATGCACCCGGCTCATCTCCCACAACGATATCAATACGGGAACTGGCGGTAAGCAGACCCATCATGTCAATAAAAGCCCGGAGGATGTCCGTCTCGGTAATTATTCCGACAAGTTTGTCGTTTTTTACAACCGGCATCCCGCCGATTTTGTGCTTATAAATGAGTCGTGCCGCACTCTCCACGTCATCATCGGGCTTAACCTTAATTGGATTCCTTACGATCAAATCCGCAAGAGATACATCTCCCAGCATGGAGGGGAGAAAGCCTTGTTTCAAATCCGCAAGAGTAACAAAACCCTTGAGCCGGTTACCCTTTGCAACCACAGGAAGATGCCGGATTGAATTGACTTTCATAAGTTCAATGGCCTCCTGGATAGAGGCACTTTCCGTTATGGTGATCGGATCAGGAATCATTAATGAACTAATTTTCATGGTATCTCCGTTTGTTGAACTTATACACTGGAACGATCCAGTGCATTTAAGACCAGGGTGATGGGTCTGTCTTCTTCACTTTTCCCGGCAAACCGAATAGGACCCGGCCTTCTGTAGTTATCCTCGCCCGGCGCCGCCGCAAGCCATTTTTCTCTGAATGCCTTTATCACTCTAAAAGAGGCGGAATTAACATCAACCAGACTTTTTTCCAGGACAAGGGCCAGTTTCCCTTTCCTTTCTTCAAGGTGCATAAGCGGGGCAATGGGAATTCCAATGGGTTCCCACTCTGAAAAATCCTTTTCCAAATTCATTATGGCTGCCATCTGTCCGGTAGAACCGTTGGCGATAAGGCTAAAAACAGTCAGCCCAAGGTTATACGTATAATTGCAGTCAAATCGGGTGGGGTCGTTTCCTCTGCCGTCATAACCGTAAAAATGAATCTGTGTTTTGAATTTGGGCACCGATTTCTGAAAAATTTTTTCAACAAGAGCAGGAATCTTTTCATCTTTTGAAATCACACCTTCCTTCTCCAGTGCCTGTCTGAGGGTTTTGGCGGATATGATGGATGCGTTCATCAATAAAAACTCGGGATCATCATAGTTCTTGAAAAGAATCGGCCCGAAGTAATCCGGATCAAGACCTCCTTTTTCAAGGGTCTTCCGGTAATAGGACTTTTCTATCCCGATTTTGTAAACTCCTTGCTCCTTTAAAATGTCGAGGTAATCTTTGACCATCCCCATGAGGACTTTTTCCGTCTTAACCTGGGAAAACTGGAAATTCCCGTGACTGTCTCTTTCCATGAGGAGACCTTCCTGAAAAAATTCGGGAATATCATTAAACAGCTCATCATCCCGTGTATTCCATATGGAAAAAGGCGCATCATCCTTTTCGAACCTGGCCAGCCGTCTCAGGTATTCCAGCTTATCTTCAAGAGCCGGAAAATCTGCGTGGAAATTCGTGTCATGGGTTTCATTATATTCTGCAATGATTGTGTTCAGCTTTATGATAAAAATTTGTATTTCATTGATAAATTCCAGAACGCCTTCCGGTATTACAATCACGCCGTAGTTTTTTCCCACAGCAGCCCTTCTGACAATGCCGTCACAAATCACACGGGAAAGGTGTCTTAACGTCATTCCATAGGCATGATAATCCACGATCCCTTGTTTTTCAGCTTTTTGGATTCTCTCATTATCGATGTAATCGGATAAATCTTCACCGATAAGGGTCATATTGGCATGGGTCTGCAAAGCAACTTCAAGCGCCAGATGGCTGGCGACTCTTCCCATAACCTTGCAGATATGCCAGTATTTTACATCCGAACTGCTGTCTGTACACAAATTACTGATAGAGTTTGCAAAGGCCCTGGCGGCCGTATGAAAACCAAAGGACATGGAGCACAAAACCTTCCCTTCCGCGTCTCTTACCTGAATATCCCCGTCAATGGTTTTGGGAACTCCGATGACCTGGATACGGTCTTCAATCAATTCCTGTGCCAAAAACGCCGCATTTGTATTTGAATCATCACCACCAACGATGACAAGGGCATCCAGACCCAGGCTTTTGCAGGTCTGTTTTGAAAGAGCCATTTTCTCTTTGGTATCTATTTTAGCGCGGCCGGTTTTTATCATGGTAAACCCACCCAGGTTTCTGTAAGAATCCACAAGAGGGCCGGTTATTTCAATGGCTTCATTTTCAATGATCCCGTCCGGACCGAGGATAAAACCGAAAATTCTGGTTTCGGAATTGACCTTTTTTGCAGCATCGTAAAGCCCTGCAATGACGTTATGTCCTCCGGGAGCAGGACCGCCTGAAAACACAACACCGATCGTATATTTTTTACCGTATCTTTGTTTGAAGGATTCTTCCGGGGAATCCAGTCCCACAATAGATTGAACTTTGTTATTTATAATATCCGGCAGCTGTTTCCGGGCTTCCCTGTCAATAGTGAATTTGAAATCATCATTATCCTTCAACACCGTATAGGAACTTGTAAATACCTCACATTTAGGAGGAATGTATTTTCTTCGTTCAATCAGCTCCTGATTAATGTTGTCGGCAGCTTTTTTGACTTCAGGATTTTTCAGGAGCATTTCGATACTGATGAGCTTTTTATCTTTCATGGTATCGCTCCATTAAACGTTTTATTCAGACAAAAGGTTAAAACATGAATAAAGTTTTTGGCACACTAACTGATCTTAGTTAGTTAGCACGTGATACTTGATGCTGGACTCTGGATACTGGATAAAAAAGAATTTTTTTGATTTATCCCGCATCAAGCATCCGGTATCCAGTATCGCTTTGGCCTGAAATGTTGCAACATGTTTAACATCAACGTGTCGGTTTGGGTTTGAGCTAACGTTTGGTTTATCAATAATATCTAGTCTATAATGTTTGTGTCAAGTTTATTCGATTTCTTAATTTCCTTTAATAGTCCATTTTCAATGGTCAATCTTCAATCCTTCTAAGCCTCCCAACCAGATATCCGTCCATTAAAAGATGTACCATATGGTGCAGCACACAGACCACAAGGGCCAGCCCGTATTGCGGGAAAAGGGAAACCTGTAAAATGACTGAAAGCGGCAGTGTTTTCTGGCTGCCCATAAAGATAACACTTTCTCTCCGGCCTCTGCCCAGTTTTAATAATTTGCTGAAAACACCTGCAGAACCCAAAAGTATCCCATGGAAGCAGAATACCAGTAACAAAATGATGCCCACCGACCCGCCGGTGCCTACGATCGCATCTCTGGCCGATGACATGGCCATCCATACGATTGCCAGGACGAAGAACTGGTTCAACACTTGCAGTTTCAGAACAAATCGATCAATAAAAGATTTTGTGAAAAACTTTATTGTCAAACCGGTGCAAAGGGGTAACAGTACATAAAACGCGAGCTTCATAACAATCGCCGGCGTATCCATGGAAATAACAGCGGTTCCGCCAACCAGATTCAAAAGGAGCGATAGCGCAACAGGTATGGTAAAAACGGCAAGCCCGTTGGCCAGTATGGTGATCACCAGTGCGTGCGCCATATTTCCTCCGGCAGCCCCGGTCATTACAACACCGCTGCTCAATGTTGTCGGCATCACCGCCACCAGAAAAATCCCTATTTTGATCCCGGTCTCCACAGACGCCATGCCGAATAATGCTCCCGTGATGGGCGCAACAAGAAAAATTATTGCCAGGGCAATCGCCATACCCTTTATATCTATCAGCCCTGACCGTATCTGCCGGGCATTTAATATCAAACCTGAAAAAAAGAATATCAGAACAATCACGGCATCGGGCCCCCGATGCATTTTGAACCACCTTCCGATACCGGAAACCGTTTCGGTAGTATCGGCAACAGTTACCGCAAAAACAAGAACAAGTCCTGCAATGAACCAGTATTTTTTAATCAACCCGGACAATGTGACACACCCTATTGCGATTTGCTATTTTATGACTATAATTATTCTCTAAATTCGTGGGGTTGTCCGTCCCGGACCGGGAAGGCGACCCTCGGCTGTCAAAGAAAAAAAATTGCCTTGCACATATAACAGTTTGCAATTATTAATTCCATAAAGAATATTTTTTCTAAAATTGTAAGTTTATTTTTTCGCGAACCTTTAGCAGGACAAAACGACAAATAAGTATATTCACCACATATTGTACTCAGATAAATAAAATTATACCGTCTGTTGTGTTTTTCCCTTTACAAGCTGATTAATTCCTGTTATTTATTATGGTTAAATCTAATCTGGACAAAACCGGAACCAAAAAACATTTGTTGAAAAGGCACAAACACACAAAAGATAAATTTAAAATGATTAAACGTCTTGGGAATTCTACAACTTTTCGAATTCGCAAGCTCGACTTGTATATCCGGCCGATACCAGGCTTGCAAAATTTTGGTAAAACAGGAGATTTAATCGCATGAAACTAAAAAAGCTGGAACTCAATGGATTTAAATCCTTTGTTGAAAAAAACAGTATTGAATTTCCTACGGGTATTTCTGCGGTTGTGGGCCCGAACGGTTGCGGCAAAAGCAATGTCGTAGATGCAATTAAATGGGTTATGGGAGAACAGAGTGTCAAGCAGCTCCGCGGGAAATCCATGGAAGACGTAATATTTTCAGGTACAAACGGAAAACCCGCATTGAATATGGCAGAAGTCTCCTTAACCCTTTCAAACGAAAACGGCAATGCTCCCGAAGAGCTCAAGGACTTTTCCGAGATCATGTTGACCCGGCGCCTTTACCGGTCCGGAGAAAGCGCCTACTTCATCAACAAACAGCAATGCCGGCTTAAGGATATCCATAATATCTTTATGGGAACCGGCATGGGGACAAAATCCTATTCCGTGATACAACAGGGAAATATCGGCGCAATTACGGATTCCGGACCCGAAGAAAGAAGAGTTTTTATTGAAGAAGCAGCAGGAATTACACGGTATAAAAGCCGTAAAAAGGAAGCTCTCGGTAAAATCCAGGCCACAAATCAGAACCTGTTGCGGGTTACAGACATCATTGCGGAAATAAAGTGGCAGATGGCCGGCCTGAAACGTCAGGCCCGAAAGGCCGAACGGTATAAAAAGCATCAAAAGCGCATCAGGGAGCTCGATATCGCCATTGCGTTGCATTACTATGATGACTATACCCATAAGATTGATGAAACCGATGCGGTATTAACAAATTTAAAGGATACAGACATTGAGCATACAACCCGGTTGAAAAACCTTGATGCGGAAGTTGAAAAGATCAAGCTTCGGCGTTCAGAAAAAAATCAGGAGATTTCGAACCAAAAGTCCCGCATATTCGAAATACAGCGCCATATAGACCGCGTGGAAAATGATATAGATCACTTTCGTAACGAGGTGGAACGTCTAATCAACGAATGTGGAGAACTTGAGTCCGCTCACAGAAAACTTGAAGAGAAGAACAGGAACTTAACCTCCGAAGTCGCTCAGGTTGAAAACCAGAATATCAGCATTCAAGGCAACATAGAGACGGTAAGGTCGACCATCGACCGGGAGCGGTCGGCCTCGCAAACCATTAAAGATCAAGTCTCTGTGTTGAATCAAGAGCTTGAAACATGTAAAGCCAATCTAATGGATCTTGTCGCCCGGGAAGTACAATACAAAAATATCTATCAAAACGCTTCGCGCAACAAAGAAAGCCTTAAAAGACGACTGAAAATCATAGATGAAGAAGAAGCCTCAACCCATCAGAAAGTGGAAAAACTCCGGGAGAAAAAAATAACGGCCCAAGAAAAATTTGATTCATATAAAAAAGAGATCTATGAGTTGGACGAAAGTGTGACCAGGGTCAAAAAGCAGCTTCAAGAAAAAAGCAAATCTCTTGCAGAACAGGTTAAACGGGTTCAGACCGTTGATCTTGAGAGAAACCAGGCCAAGTCCTCGTATACGGCGTTAAAGAAAATGGAAGACAATTTCGAGTGGTATAAAGACGGCGTTCGAGCCGTAATGAAAAAAAACAGGGCCGATAAACAGGGCGTTTCGCCGGAAGGATTAGAAATCGATGACAAGAATGGCATTTTAGGACTCATGGCGGATATCGTGGAACCGAAACCTTCTTATGAAACTGCGGTGGAAGCGGTTCTTGGAGAATCATTACAGTATATTCTTGTCGAGAACCAAAAAGCCGGCCTGGGCTCCATCGACTATCTCCAAACAACCGGTGAGGGGCGAGGAGGCTTTATTCCTGTCTCATCTGTCAAAGACATGGGATGGGACCACAAGGGAAACCCCGATGCTCAAAAAAGGCTTTTGAACCATGTTTCTGTTAAACAGGGATTTGAAAAGGTAACAGAAGCGCTTTTAGGGCATGTGCTTGTTACCGACGATATTGAAGAGGCCATAAATATATTCAACACCAATGGGGTGTGCCAGACCATTGTTACCAAAGACGGAAATTTAATTTCCCATCAGGGCATCATGGTTGGCGGCAGTAAAGAAAAATTATCAGGAATCCTTGCAAAAAAGCAGGAAGTTAAAAAGATAGGACTTGAGATCCAAAGGTTAAATCGGAAATTTGAAACCGCCCGCCATGATCAAAAAGAATTGGAATCCCAAGTTTGGAATATTGAAAGCGACCTGCAGAAACTTCAAGCTCAAAAGAACACAGCCGAGCACCACGAAGTCGAAGCGGAAAAGGACCTTTACAAAGCAACCGAGGACCTCAAACACGCCCAGCGACATCTTGAAATCGTCCGTTTGGAGCAGGAACGTCTTCTGGGCGAAGAGAGTGATATTGACGAAGAGATGACCAAATACAATGAGGCGGTTGCGGTCGTGGAAGATCAAGTTAAAAATGCTCAGGAGACGGTCTCTGAAAAACTGGAGCAGATCGCCGCCGTTTCATCTGAAATGGAAGCGTTTGATCAGAAAATCTTGGATCTGAAGCTTAAACTGACCTCGTTAAGCGCCAAACTGGAAAACAGCAACAATACCTTAAAGCGGCTTAAAGAGTTTCAGAATGATGGGATACAACAACTCGAACAGCTTTCCCGTGAAATTTCCCAAAAAAAACAAAAAAGAATCACTTCCAAACAAAAAATAGAAGAATATGAACAGATTCTTTCCGGCAGATATGATGATATGAAGCGCCTTGAACAAGCACTTGAAAAAAATGAGGAGGATTATACCTCCATCGACACAAATCTCAAAGAGAGTGACAGTATTATATCGGATATACAGACCCGGCGGGATAAAACTATGCAGAAAATTCGCTTGCTTGAGCTTGAACAATCAGAGCGGCACATTAAACGGGAAAATATCGCGAAGCGCCTGGAAGAAAGCTATCACACTCCCCTATCGGTATTTAAGTCGGAATTCGACAATATGGAAAATTCTCCGGACGCATCCATAGATGATATGGAAGATAAACTTTTCCGGCTCAGAAAAAAGATTGCAAATATCGACGATGTCAATCTTGGCGCCATAAAGGAGTATGAGCAGCTCAAAGACCGTTTTGACTTTCTGAACGAACAACGCGACGATCTTGTAAAGGCCATCGACGACCTTCATAAAGTTGTCAAGAAGATAAACCGGATAAGCCAGGAACGATTTATCAAAACCTTCCATAGTGTCAATGATAAGTTGAATGAGGTGTTCCCCCGTCTTTTCGAAGGCGGCAGCGCCAAACTCATCATGACAGAGCCCAACAATCCCCTTGAAACCGGAATAGAGTTTATGATTCATCCTCCGGGGAAAAAACTAACAAGAATGAGCCTTCTTTCCGGGGGAGAAAAAGCACTCTCAGCCATCGCATTGATCTTTTCCATCTTTTTAATTAAGCCGGCATCTTTCTGTCTCATGGACGAAATTGACGCATCTCTTGATGATACGAATGTTTTTCGCTTCAATGATCTGCTTCGGATCATTGGAGAAAAATCTCAAATAATTATGATCACCCACAATAAAAGGACTATGGAATTTGCCGACACTCTGTTCGGAATCACTATGGAAAAAAAGGGGGTTTCCAAGATTGTTTCGGTAAACTTGCAGAAGGCGAAAGGATAAACCCTAACCCGGATAAACCGGAAAAAACAAATCACAAACCACAAATCACAAACAAATCACAATGACTGAAATCCAAAATTTTAAACGGGCTTTGGTCACGCGCAGCGCAGGCGCTTACGCCGCGTGTTGGAATTTGGATTTTTTTTGTTATTTGGAATTTGGAATTTGGAATTTAATTGATATTTGGTGCTTGTGTATTGATTTTTTCCCATTAAATGCACAAAATTTACAACTAAGAAACTAATGTTGGATAAATTTCGTTATGGCATTCACCTGGTTTAAAAAGAATGAAGAGGTAAAAGAGGAGGACCAGGAAAAATCCACCGGCTTTTTTAACCGCCTGAAAAAGGGCCTCTCAAAAACCCGCAAAGTTCTTTCAACAGATATTAACGACCTGTTTGCAGGCAACCGGAAAATTGACGATGCGCTGCTGGAGGAACTTGAAGAACTTCTCATCACCTCGGATATGGGTGTCCGGACCACCATGGATCTTATAGAAAACATTTCAAAAAAATCCTCAGAAATATCCGGCGCCGACCAGCTTAAACAGGCACTCAAAGAAAACATACTTGCATTACTGAATTCGGAAAAACCTTGCCCGCAAAAAATTACCGCCGGACCTCTCGTCATAATGGTAATCGGTGTAAACGGGGTGGGCAAAACAACGACCATCGGAAAGCTGGCGGCAAAATTTGTGGCTTCCGGAGAAAAGGTTATCATCGCCGCCGCCGACACTTTTCGGGCGGCGGCAGTGGAACAGCTTGCCATATGGGCTCAAAGAGCAGGTGTAGAAATTGTAAAACACAAGGAAATGTCAGATCCTGCCGCTGTTGCATATGACGGAATTGAAGCGGCTCTGGCCAGAGGTGCGGATGTTGTTCTTGTGGATACGGCCGGCAGGCTTCACACAAGGAAGAACTTGATGGAAGAACTTAAAAAGATAAAGCGCGCCATTTCAAAGAAACTTCCTGAAGCCCCTCATGAAATCCTTCTTGTTCTTGATGCTACAACCGGACAAAATGCCCTTTCACAGGCCGAGCTGTTTAATGACGCCCTTGACGTCACGGGAATCGCCCTTACAAAACTTGATGGAACCGCCAAAGGCGGAATCGTTGTCAGCATCTGCAGTACGCTTGAAATTCCGTTAAAATATATTGGCATCGGTGAAAAAATTGAGGATCTGCAGGAATTTGATTCGGTCCGGTTTGTTAACGCACTGTTTTAGGGAAACGGTTATACCGTATTTTAGGCGCTTAGTAATTAATTTTGTGTTTTTTGTGGCAAAAAATTGCTTAGACAATTAAGTGTGAAGTGCCTAAAGTGATCTAAAGTGCCTAAAATTAAGGAATACTGCCAATTTGTATAAAAGTCGGAGCAAGGCGACTCCTTAACTCTGGCCCAGACCGATCACCAATACTCTGTACTCAAAAAGTCATGTTTGTAATGGTGCATAAGTCAAATCAATATATGAACGATTAGCACCAAGGCGGGCTTTAGTTCACTTCAAACTTTAGCTCACTTGTAACTTTTCCGGTTTATCCGGGTTGGGATTTATCCGGTTAAATACGAAATTTTGAGTAATTACTCTCCCCAAATGTAATAATACAGAACGATAACGGTATTAAATATAAAAAAAGTGTTGATAACTGCTGTTTTATGTTGACATGGAAAATTTGCTCATGTATGGATTTTTTAATGTTGCCGCTTAACTCGCTATTAATCAACAAAAAAAAGGGGGGTAAAATCATGACAAAAGTAGAATTGGTAGAAATGATGGCAAAGGATGCGAATATTTCCAAGGTTGCCGCAACAGCCGCACTCGACTCTTTTATGACAAATGTAACAAAAGCGTTGAAGAAAAAGGACGGCAAAGTAACGTTAGTGGGATTTGGCACTTTTGCAAAAATCCGTCGAAAAGCTCGAAAAGGACGGAATCCCCAAACCGGCGATCCTATTAAAATTAAGGCTTGCAATGTCGTAAAGTTCAGACCCGGAAAGAAACTCAAAGATGCGATATGACTAATCGGCTGAAGCGGTTTATTTATAAGCACCCGAATAGATAAGCCGCTTCAATATCTTATCTCGAAACCATTAAACTCACCTTTATATTCTTCCCATTTTACATCCACATCGAGGACTTTTGCAATGGGCGGTCCATGCTTGCACCAGGCAAGCATTGAATCAACATTTTCTTTAGGGCCTTCAAACACGGCTGCAACGGTTCCATCCCTCTGATTTTTTACCCATCCGAAAACACCGTATCTGGCTGCGGCTTTCTTTGTCTCCAACCTGAAAAAGACGCCTTGAACTCGGCCGCTGATCACAGCACGAACTCTGACTTTGTTTTCCATGCCCACCCCCTTTTTAATTGACGATTGACGATTGAAGATTGAAGATTTTTAATTGTTAATCTTCATTCGTCAATCGTCAATCTCCTCAGGGTTTTTTCGTCAATGATAGGCACGCCCAAATCGTTTGCCCGTTGGAGTTTTGATCCCGGTGACGTACCTGCCACAAGATAATTCGTGTTCCGGCTTACAGAACCGGTTACCTTTCCTCCGGCCGCCTCGATGATCTTTTTGGCCCGGCTTCTTGTAAGGGTTTCAAGGGTACCGGTAAGAACAAATACCTTGCCTTCCAGCAGGCTTTGTTTTCGGGTAGTTTCACCAAGAATTTGAACTCCTCCGGACATAATATTCTTCACTGTGTCCCGGTTTTCGGGCTCTTTAAAAAAGCCTGCGATACTCTCAGCAACAACCGGCCCCACCCCGTCAATGGCGGTAAGATCATCTACTGTCGCACCAATGAGTTTTTCCAGACTTCCAAATGTTGTAGCAAGGATGCCTGCCACATGTTCTCCCACATGCCGAATCCCCAGAGAATAAATAAACCGTGCCAGAGTAATCTGCTTGCTTTTTTCAATGGCATCTATAATGTTTGCGGCAGATTTCGGTCCCATTCGTTCCAGGTTTTTGAGCGTATCTTCATTCAACCGAAAGATATCCGCATATGAAAAGAGCAACCCCTTATCTACCAACTGCTCGACCAGTTTATCTCCCAGGCCGTCGATGTCGAACGTACCCTTTGATGCGAAATGTTTGATTCGTTCTTTTACCTGGGCGGAACAGGCAGTGTTAATGCACCGTAAGGCCGCCTCATCTTCAGCACGAACAACAGAAGAATGGCATACCGGGCAATGCTGCGGCATTTTGAATATGCTTTCTGTGCCCGTCCTCTGGGAAGCGATCACTTTAACCACTTCGGGAATCACGTCCCCTGCCCGCTGGACCAGAACCGTGTCGCCGATTCTTATATCTTTTCTTTTTATTTCATCTTCGTTGTGAAGGGTTGCCCGGCCGACCATGGCTCCGCCGATATTTACCGGAACAAGATGAGCCACAGGAGTTAACACGCCGGTTCTTCCGACCTGGACTTCTATACCGGTTATCCGCGTCGTCTCTTGAAGCGCTTTAAACTTATAAGCCGTGGCCCACCGAGGGCTCCGGGAGGTTGCTCCGAGAAGCTGCTGCAATCCAATATCGTCCACTTTAATCACAACACCGTCAATATCATAGGGCAAAAGATGACGCCTTTCGGTGAGTTCCCGGTAATATTCAAGGACCTCCGTGATGGTGATTTTGGGTCTGATATACGGATTGACTCTGAATCCCAACTCCTGCAAGGCATTCAGGGTATCGGCGTGCGATTGCATAACAAAATCGGTGACAATACCGATACCATAGAAAAATATTTCCAAAGGACGGTTGGCCGTAATTCTGGAATCGAGCTGCCTTAAAGATCCGGCCGCCGCATTTCTGGGATTGGCAAACGGCGGCAGATTCTGATGGAGACGTTCTTGGTTTAACCGCTTGAACGCTTCCTTCCTGATGAAAACCTCCCCCCTTGCCTCAAGGCGTGAGGGAATGTTTTTATCTTTTTTGCTTTCAAGGACCATGGGCACCGATGGGATGGTCCGGGCGTTTGATGTAATCAACTCACCTTTGAAACCGTCACCTCGGGTGGACGCAGTGACCAGCCGGCCGTTTTCATAGACAAGCTCAACGGCAACACCGTCTAACTTGGGTTCTGCCGTATAAATAATGTCACTGTCCATATTGAGATTTCTTTTAATGCGAAGGTCAAACTCAATAATGTCCGAATCTTTAAACCCATTATCCAGGCTCAGCATGGGAATGGAATGCTCAAAAGTTTCAAATTTGTCAAGAGGGGGCGCCCCAACCCGCAACGTGGGCGAGTCCGGACTTGAAAGATCGGGATAGTCGGTCTCCAGCCTTATCAACTCCCGCATCATCCGGTCATATTCGGAATCCGATATTTCCGGGTCGTCCAGCACATAGTATCGGTAGTTATGCCGGTGAAGTGCTTTCCTTAAGTCTTCGACTTTTTTTATTACAGAAGAATCTATAGGTTCTTTCATGAATTATTTGCCCTGATCATACCGGTTTTGCTAATTTGGAAAGTTCATCTTTGACTTCATCAATAATCTCGTAAAACCACATCAGATCCTCTATGCTGAGACGACCCGCCTTTCGCTGAGATTCTCCCCCGTCTTTTCTTATAAACACCCGGGGACCGATCTGGACTTTGGGTTCGCCGTTGCCATACTGATTGATCGAAACAACAAGTCCGGTTTCTTCACATTTCCACTTGTTTAACATTTTATCTTTTTCTGGGTCAAATGCCATATGTTCCTCCGTATTATTAAGATAGTTCAGCCAATTTTATAGTTATACTCAAAAGCTATGTCAAACTCATTTTGGACCATGCCTTTGAGGTTTGATTCAAAAGTGTGATTGATCCCTTTTACATGTTGTTATGGACAGGCGCAGTATTTGCACAGAAAAATGTGCGCGCACGCACAGTTTTCTGTGCATTCTCCTTTCATACCCCCTTCCCCTTGATGTGAATCTTAAATAAAAAATCTTTAAAACACAAAATCATGATATTCTCAAACGCCCATTGGGCAAGGGCTTCCGAACATATTGCCCTTAAAATACCGCTTAATATTCCAATGGGTTTAACGCAAATACGGATTTGGCACGAAAATTGACATAAGAAATAAAATTATACCTAAGTCCTGCCTTTTTAAGTTGGGAGACCCTCTAATGAACAAACTTCTTTTTATCGATGATGAAGAAGGAATCCGTCGTTCCGTGGTTCGTGCACTCAAGAGTGAGCCATATGAAACCTATACCGCAGAAAACGGTGAAGCAGGCATATCCTTTGTCAAAGACAACATTTTCGATATTGCAACGGTGGTCTCGGATTATAAAATGCCGGGATTGAACGGTCTTGAAACACTTGGCGTCATCGGGTCCCTCAATCCCGAAATAACCCGTATCATTCTTACCGGATACGCAACCATGGAAGCAGCCATTCAGGCCACAAACCAGGGGATTGACGGTTTCCTGACCAAGCCCTTTGACAATATTGAACTCAGGGCCAATCTCCACATAATTAATGTGCGAAAGCGACTCAAGCAATTTGTTTCCGAACCGGTGTATAAAAAGATTGAAAAATCACCCGGAGTTCTGAAACCCACATCCCATGAAGTATCCGTCCTTTTTTCCGATATTCGCGATTTCACCCGGATGTCCCAGCAGGTTCCACCGGATAAGGTTGCGGCCTTTTTGAACAACGACTATTTTACCCCCTTGGGTGAGATCGCATACCAATATAACGGAACCGTGGACAAGCATATTGGTGACAGCATTATGGTGGTTTTCGGCTCGCCGGTTGAATGCGAGGATAATGCGATCAGAGCGGTAAAAACCGGCATTAAAATGCAAAAAAGAGCAAAGGAAATCGATAAGATACTTTATGAAAAAAATGGGTTACGACTGAAAATTGGTATAGGCATTTCAACCGGGAAAGTTTTTTCCGGCATTTTGGGATCATTGAGAATCAAGGAATTTACTTCCATTGGCATGCCGGTCAATATTGCGGCACGGTTGCAAGGCATGGCAAAAGGCGGTGAAATCCTGATCAGTGAATCCACTTTTCAGCAGCTTCCCGGCGACATAGAAGTTGAAACACTTCCTTCGGCAACCGTCAAGGGGATAAACCAACCCATTGCCGTTTATCGGGTTAAGGTATAGGCTCAATCCTTGGGACTAATCGAACAGCCTGCCTGTATGTTTTGGCCTGAGAAACGAACCCCTTCAGCATGGTCCGGATAAACAGCGGTTATTTTTATCTCGCCGGTCTTAAGACCGGGTACAAAGAACCGATGTTTTTCTGCTCCTTTAAATACGCCGTTGCAGTCATAAACTTCAAATATATCACCCGGCGCTATGCCCACTTTTTCCCCGGAAGAAATAACAACTTTTTCTGCGAAGATTGACGTAATGTATCCTTTCCAGGGCTGTAAGACCACCGCATCACAGATCTGTTCTCCCATATCCGCAGCAATAGATTTTAACGCATCATTTATTATATGGGTATTCATTTCATTGGTCCGGCCGGTTGAGTCATAATATGATACATCATCATATAATATATCCTCGTCCTCGATTTTGCGCGTATAACTCTTATCAAGCAGTTTTGCGCCGGTCTGGGTATCGTATACCTCCGTCATTACCTGGACCTGAACATAGTTGTGAATGTCTTTGAACCACAGGATTCCTCGAGTCTCTTTATGGTTTGTGATATCTATTAACGCTCCGGTTACCACCTCATTCAAACCGAGCTGTCTACCGGTTTTGGCCAGATCAAAGTTTTCGATCAAGCCGGATGCCTGCCTGGGCAGGTTTACAAGATCATCAGGATAGTCGGGATCATCCGGCGCTAACACAAGGATGTCCTGGCATGAAGTCTTAATGGTTTCCACCAGATCTTTAATGAAGTTTTCTTCTAATCCTTTACCCACGAAGGTAGTTTTGTTTTCAAAAAACGCAATGGCAACCCTTTTTTTCAAATCTTTATCCGGAGCCTTATAATCCCGGATAATCCTCTTTGTCTTTTTTTTCATGTTGGAGTAAGAAGAACATCCGCTAATAAGTAGGATACAAAACGGCAAAAACAAAATCCATACAAGTATATGAATCTTTATATAAAGAGTTTTTATTTTTTTATTCATTATTTTTTCCTTGAAATACGGCGCTGACTGTGGTGGTAATGCCGCCTCTTGCGGTAAAATCTCCGGTAACGTTCATAAACTTGGGTTCCAGTACGGTAACCAGGTCATCCAAAATCCGGTTGACCAGACTCTCATAAAAAATCCCCACGTTTCTATATTGCAACAGGTAATATTTTAAAGATTTTAATTCAACGATTTTAGAATCCGGCCGGTACTTGATTGTGATACAGCCCACATCAGGAAGTCCGGACATGGGACACAGCGAGGTATACTCCGGCTGTTTAATGATAATATCAATGTCCCGTTGGGACTTGAATTCATATTCTATGCACTCCAGTACGTCGGCTTTGACGGTATCCGGATTTTTAATATTATGTTTTATATTCTTCTCGTTCCCCGGTGACATTGTTTTTTTCTCCGCTTTACAGGTTCGAAACTTGAGAGACAATTTTCTGCATATACAGCTTTAATAATTAATAATACGCCTTGTGTCAAATAGACTGTCACAATTTTTTAATCCCATGACCCTAAAGCGGCGACAGAGAATCTTGACACCGACAATTTTATCTGCTAACAGATCAAAATAATTAATAAAACTAATATGAAAAAGGAGTCTCATATGGACTCGATCGATGAGTTGATTCTCAAGGCAACCAAAGAAATTGTCGTCAAATTTATTGAGACCGGACGGGTGGGTCCCGCCGGTTTCCATGAAACGTTCAAAACAGTTTACACCACTGTCGAAGAGATCGCCAAGGGTTCACAACAACCCCCTGAACAAGATACCGAAGAAACCGACTCATAACACACCTTAATTTAGGGGTGTTGCAGAATAAAAGGTAATCCCATGGCAAGGAAGCCGAATCCTCTGCTAAATGAGTTTCTGGACAAGAACATTGACATGCCGCAAATCAATTGGGAAACCGTGTCGCCGGATATAAACCCGGCGGATGCGTGGGACCTGTACGATGATAGCGTGGAAGGCTGGGTACCGATCTGGTTTCCGACCTTCGCCCCCGAGGGCGGCAGGCCCTACGGCGAGTTTGAACGCGCCCATCTGTTTAATGAAAGCCTGGAAAGAATCTTAAAGGCCATGAAGCGGTGGCCGATATGGGGGTCTCCAAGCCAAAAAAAGCATGCGGTTGCCGTTGCCCTGCTACAGTTATATTGCGAAACCAGTGCACGCTGTCCAAAGGTCTAATCCGATTTTTTCAGCGGTGAACAATCCGGTCTGATTTCGATGGATACCTTGGGCTTCCCCGGCCCCTGAATCTTGAACCGTTTATCTTTCTTAAGCCGTCGTGATATCTGCTTTACTCTCTCAACATCTCTTTTAAACAGTCTGCTCTGCCGGATCCTGACCTTTCTTTTAAAATCGCCATATTTCCCAAACCTGCCGCCCATAAGTCTATCCCCTTAATTTATGATGACCCTAAACGGGTCACAAATAGCATTAAAATATTATTTTACCACAGATACAGAGAATGCAGAGAAAAAAAATTTTATCCAATTGGGGCGAAGCCCCTAAGTTCTAGCCTTTGGATAACATCAATATTATTTGTATTCCTTTGAATTTCTTGACTTAATCGCCGGTTTTGTGATATCGTAAATAAAATTTTTCAAGTCACAGTATGGAATAAATGAAAAAAATGATCTTCTTAATTCTGTTTTTAATGCCGACTATAGCTCTTGGAATCGAAAAGGCCGACAGGGTATTGGTGATCAAATCTAAATCAAAACTTTACCTTAAGAAGCAAGGGAAAATCTTAAAACAATACCATGTCACATTTGGCGCGAGTCCCAGAGGACATAAGCAGAAAAAGGGCGATGAACGCACTCCGGAAGGAAAATACATTCTAGATTATAAAAACGAAGACAGCCGGTTCTATAAATCTATTCATATATCCTATCCTAATGAAGCCGATAAGAAGCGCGCTAAAAAAATGAGGGTAAATCCTGGTGGATGTATAATGATACACGGCCAAAAGAATGGTTTTGGACGGTTAGCGTTTATGAATCAACGTTTCAACTGGACAGACGGCTGTATAGCAGTATCAAACAATGCAATGGACGAGATTTGGCTTGCAGTGGATGTCGGAACTCCAATTGAAATAAAACCTTGACGGCTTCGTAAAAAGTCCAATTTCTGCGTTGCGCTTCATTTCGTGTTCACTGCGGCGTACATAAGTACGCCTCATTCCACGAAATTCGCGACGCCTTGAACTT
>Ga0114919_10001041_pt1 | contig 22270 bp, 21 predicted proteins | sample BlataG_FD_88682 | JGI IMG/M metagenome (GOLD analysis project Ga0114919, IMG submission 88682) | Deep subsurface microbial communities from Black Sea to uncover new lineages of life (NeLLi) - Black_00105 metaG | ecosystem: Environmental > Aquatic > Marine > Oceanic > Sediment | place: Atlantic... | reverse complement strand
GGGGGGGGGGGGGGGATGGTGGAATAGGAAAATCAGAACAAGAAAGATGAGTGACGCTGATTTGATGTAAAGTATTCAATTATTTTCTAGCTTAGGAATCCGTTTTTTTCGTCAACCAAGCAGAAAGTAAGAGTAAGATTATGTTTCAAGTTGGTTTTAATGCCCCAAACGTGCGAAATTCTAGGGTTATCCTTCACAGAGGCTTACATCGTCCAATTGACGCATCAAAGAAGACGTTTAGTCCTTTGAGGTACGTTTTAAGTCCATGACAATCTATAATTTCACTCATCTTCAACTTGGCACCTGGAGGATCCCTGCTCAACGAAACTTTTTCCCTCCTGCAGAACTACTCAACCTACTTGGATTCCCGTCGTCAGTGGAGGGAATGGCAATGGTGGACGCATAGGAGGCACAGGTGGAGGTGGGGGAGGAGGAAGCGGTGGCGGAGGCGGTGGGGGAAGTGGAGGTGGAGATGATCAACCCAAGAAGGGTGGTTTCAAGTTCACATGGAAGGGCTGGGAAGACAGAGTAGCAGCAGATCCCCAGTTTGTCTACAAGGTACTCATTGAGCAGATCATTGGTGTCGGAGCCTCCGTCCTTGGTGACATGGCCAGCCGTCCCAATTGGGGCCTCAATGAACTAGACTTTGTCTTTGCTACCCTCGTCGTAGGCAGCATAGTCAACTTCTCCCTCATGTATCTCTTAGCTTCAACTGGAACTGCCTCTGCAGGAGCCAGTACCGGCATTATCCAGAAGATCTTTAGCGAACAAACCCTTAAATCAATGGGAGCACCAGGCGGCCACATGTTTGAGCCAGGCTATGCCGTCAACAAACGCCTCATCAACTTCGTCTACAAAGGAGGCATCTTTGCATTCATCGGTATGTGTGCTGGTCTTATTGGAACTGCCACTTCTAATGGTTTGTTGGGTTTAAGGATGAAGCTCGACCCGTCATTCAAGTCCCAAAACACTCCTCCAAATGTCATGGCCAATGCTTCCTGCTGGGCTCTGCACATGGGTGTGTCTTCAAACTTGAGGTATCAGATGCTGAATGGAGTGGATATGGTGTTGACTCCCATCATGCCACAGAGTGCATTTAGGTTGTTTACCTCTGTGGTTAGAGGAGCTAATAATGCCATTGGAGGAGTGTCATTTGTGACTCTGGCCAAGTTGTTTGGAGTTCAAAAATCAGCCGAGCCAGTGGTGGATAAGAATGGAAAGAACAAGAAGAAGTGAGAAGAAAAAGAGAGAGAGAGAGAGAAAGAGGAAGACCATGATGATGGTTGTTCGCGATGGACCTCAGTTTGGAGGAGGAGGAAGAAATTCTTCTTCACCCCTCCTTGGGAGAGAAGTTGAAGGAACCATAATGATAGTCATGAATTGTAGATGTAACATTTGTTTTGAATTGAAGAATGCCTAGTAAAGGTTCGGATCTGCATTCGGATGTATGGGGGGACGAGTCTCCTTGTGCAACCACCGATCACAACGATGATTTGGACCGCGAATGGAGATCTCGACAGGAAAAGTTCAAAAATGAAGGGTATCGTGAAGGTTTTGATGCTGGAAAGGAAGATACAGTGCAAGAAGGGTTTGACGATGGTCAGTCATCTCGCCAGCAACAACATTTCTTCCACCATCCATGTTTTTCGTGCATCACTCACCGCTCACCTTTCTTCGTCTTCCCCTCCATTTCAGGCTACACCAAAGGCACACATGCTGGTTACCAATGGGGTTTCATGCAAGGATCTCTATCAGCCTTAGAATGCATCAGAAAAACTAAACCAGCGTGCCTCCCAACCCCATCATCATCATCAACAACAGAAAAGCTGTCCACCCAGCTGTCCAGCCTTCCCCCCAAACAAACACTGGAAACAATATGTGCAACAATACATGCATCATCTAGTTATATTAGCAGCAGCGTCTCAATCACTACAGATACCATTCCTCCTGGTAGCAATAGTAAGAATGAAAATTTGAAGGGGTTAATTGATCAAGTGAAAGTGGACACCATGGACTTTTTACAAAATACTCTAGACATTGATATTACGAGGCATACTACTGCTACTTAAGATGGATGGATTTTTGGTGGTGGTCAAACATTTTTTTTTAAGAAGATAAAAACATGAACATCATATATGGTGATAATAATAATGTCCATAATCATATTTATTTATTCACATTGGCAAGCATACATTCATTCATTGGCAAACTCTTCAGACAGTCTTGTGTTATCTCCAGACGTCGACAAGTATGCCAGACTACTCTGTCCCCTCACTCTACTGGCCATAGGAGACTCTGGATTCTTAGACAGCCTCTGAGCTTCATTCGCCAACATAGCTCTCAATCTTGATATAATCACAGCAAATGACGGCCTAGCCTCTGCATCCTGATGCCAACAATCCTGCATCAAGTCGGTATACAAGTTAATACCAGGGAAGCCTCCCCCCTTAAGTTGATCCATTGAGGTGGGTGTTTCTGGACGTTGCCTTCCTTCTGTGATCATAGCCACAACTTGCCATGGGCCGTGGTCTGGCCATGGGACTGTCCATGTCAGTAGTTCCCATAAGATGACACCAAATGCAAAGACATCTGATGCAAAGGTGTATCCTTTACCGGAGAGAATCTCAGGGGCCAGCCAGCGGGGGTTGGTTGCTGCTACGGAACTTAATACAGCGCTCGATTCCATTACTCTGCTCAGATTGAAATCGCACACTTTGACTCTCCAATGCTTGTCTACCAGTAAATTGGGACTCTTTAAATCTCTGTGGATAATTGGGGGGCTGCAAGAATGCAGATACAGCATGCCTTTGGCGGCATCCAGTGCCATGTTCAACCTACGAGGCCAGTCCAGCTGCATTGCTAGAGAGTTGTTGGCTTTGGCTTTTCTCAGAACATCATTCATGCTTCCTCTGCCGCAGTATTCAGTAATAACAGCAGGTGATTCCAGACACACACCCAAATACATGACAATAGAAGGGTGTCTAAGACTGGCCATCATTCCTGCCTCTCTCTGTAATGCCTCTAGTAGTGGGTGGGTCTTTCCCTTGGGGGCCGTTAGAGAAGAGAAGGAAGATGGTGAGGAGGGGCCTCTATCACCAATACCCCCACCACCACTATTGTTGTTATTGTTGTTGCTATCTGGGAATTCTTCATCTAGAGATGAGGCGGATGTCATACCACCGAGAACTTTCACTGCAACAGTAGTTTCCCTCCAAATAGCCAAGTAGACCTTGCCAAATGAACCTTCACCTATTTGCTTCTGAATGGCAAGTTCCTTGTAATCGACCAGCCACAACTCACTGACACCAGATGCAGTTCTAACAAAATTGTTGTTCGCATTACTGCTACTACCATTGCTGCTTCTGCTGGATCTTAGCAGCAAGCCAGTGGCTGAAGGGCTGGGAGCTAGTTCCCCGTCACCAATAATTGCGACAGGAGTTGTTGCTGTTGTATTTGTACCAGCACCAGTGGTACTGGCACCTCCAACAGCAGCAATGGAGGTAATGACTGCGTCTTCTTGTAAAAATGACATGACATCTTGAGATGGTCCTTTTGTTTCCTCACCAGGTGGTACTGACAATGCATAATAACCGTTGGTCCTAATCTTCTTGAGCACAGGGAGCGTTCCATTACTACCACCATGCATTGCTGCTGTCTTGCGTTTTTGTTTCCTCGCGTACCATGCACCACCCACGCCAACACCTACCACAAGTGCAATCCCACCTATCACTCCACCAATAATAGCTGATGTATCAGTATCTCCATTGCTGGATTCTGTGTCTATTGGACGTCCTTGTGTGTAATCCACTATGGATTTCAACGTTGCAGTGATGCCTGCTGCTCCGTTGGATTCCAGTGCAGCATTGATGATGCCATCGCCTACCGTCTTGGTGATGTAGTTTTCTGCTTCAGTAGTAAACCCATCCTTGATATTCACAATGACTTCAGCCAAGACTGATTCCCCACCCGTACTATTCTGTAACAAATGTCTCCTCCTAGTGTTGGTGGTGTTATTTGTAGCAAAAGTGGCAAATGTAACACCAAGGATGCCTCTCTGGCCCGCCCAGACTTGATTCAAACTCGTCATCAACTGTGACTGTAGTTGCAATGTCCATGGAACTACATCGGCTCCGTTGAGTTGCAATGTTACTGCACTTTGACTATCACTGGAAGAAGGAGGAGGGGGGATGCCTGGAGAAAGAGAAGGAACAGGAGGAGGAGGAGGGCTCCTTGGAGGCAGGGATGCAAAGCCATCAGGGCCTTCTTTCAAATATACAAACACTTCACAAATAGACAAAGTAGAAGGTACAGTTGTCTTCCTATATATCGTCAAGTACCTTCCCGGCTGTTTGCACGTTAACTGTACTGGTTGGTAATCTTGCAAGATGCTGACGCCAACATTGCAGCTGTCCTCCTCACTTCCAAGAGGGCTTGCTCCCAGTCTAATGACAACCCCATTTGCTCCTTCTATCGGGGGCTGTGATGTTGATCCCTTCTTTATCACTATTGTATCCACGTTTGCAGTGTAACCTAGATCAATAGACATCCAAGACTCTAATAAATCATCTCCTCCAGTGGCAGGTAGCTGAGTACATGTGTTTGTGATGCCATCTACAGCCAATCCAGCTGGTGCGCCTTCTGATGCAGAACCTTCAGCGTACTTTCCCAGTGCTGCATTGGCAGCTAGAGGCCACACTTGTACTTTGCACAAGCTTAGTCGGCTATTAGCTGTTATGATTGATACATATTTTCCTTGTAGTCCACTGCCATTGCTGCAAGGAACAATAACGCCTTCCCCCGTGTTCAATGTATCTACTGCCCAACATGTGGCGTTGTCTGTTGGATTGGTAGAATCGCCAACTGTTATTGTAACCCCTTTCAGTTCAGCTCCTGAATAGAGTGATATCGTTTGTACAAGAGTGCTTTGCTGCAGACCTACTGTCCAACTTGCTGGCCCACTACTATCACCAGTGGCTGTACAATCTTTGGGGATTTCTATATTTATTTTAGGCTGTACTGCTAAAGAAGAAGGACCGCCTGGTCCTTTAGAAGTGGTACTGGATTGCCAAGTAGCTTGCATGAGAGCTGCATCTCCTCCAAAGTAGGTGGGTACTGTGGAGAGAGGAAGGTAGCAAGGTACTGCCACTGCATCCCCATCCTCCTGGCCCTTTCCTGACGGTGAGATGGATGGGTTGATAGCTTCAACATCCACAACAGTGGCCCTATTGGACCAGGAAATATCATATAAATTAGAAGCTGATGCATTGAAAGATCTTTCAATTGGTTGGCCATTAGTGCCGCATTGTGATCGGGCACAGCTGCCCAAGGTGGAGGTGATGGCGTGCTCTCCCCCGTCTTCAGGCGAGGCGGCGTATATAAGAGAGTAATCCCCTGGTCTAGTGGCAGTGATGTTGGTATGGGGGATGGGGCCACACAAGTATTGATTACCTGGTTTTACTATGGCAGTGAATGGTCTGCTGAAACCTTCTCCATTGATCCAGATGTCTGGCATTGTATCGATGATGTCATTGTTTTGAAGCTTCAGGGTGGTGAGTGCTGGGAGAGACTTGGCCCATGAGCCTGGTAATGGGCCTGATATTTTATTCTTGCTCAAATCTAAGACTTGGAGTGAGGGTAGGCTGAATGCAGTGGGTAGGGTTCCAATTAAACTGCTGTCAGGGAGCAACCTGTGTATATAGAGAGACGGGGAGTAAGGAGAAGGGTTGAGGGTTTGGGGAAGAGAGAGAGAGAGAGAGGCGGTATCGTCGAGGTGATTGAAACAGCGTCGGTACATTGAGGTATCCGTCTGAAATGAGTCCACTTACAGCTTGATGACTCGATCATCTGTGCATTCTATACCCTTCCAAACGGGTTCTCCACAAGGGTTGTTTCCAGTCCAGGAATCTAAAGTGTTTGCACCCAGAGACTCTTTGAAACGGAGGAGCGATGGGAGCTCGTTACTTTGGGCTGAGCAGATCACGAATACAATGGACAGAGTCAAAGTGACAATCTGAGGCATCCATTGCCACGCGCTCATACTAACATCCGATATATAATCGAAAACTCCAATCTCCCAGTCTACGTAACCCCAGTGGGTAATTAGCAGCAGGATACAGGTATTGTATCTGAAGACGGTAACATTGCAATTAGAGATGCCACAATTTCAAAACCATTTCGGTATCTGATAAACCCCACTCCCTTTGTTCTTATACATCTTCGTCACCGTCCCAACCTCTCTCTCTCTCTCTTTCTCTCTCTCTCAGCTCCCCCACCACCTCGCCAACAAACCACCACCTTCCCCACTACCACTACTCTCTTGTGTTTGCACTACTCTACTATCAATCACATTCCTCAGTACACTCACAATCATTCCAAATGTTGGCCTTTCTACCGGATCAGGCTCAAAGCAGCCAAACAATACATCCAACAATGCAGAGGGAAGCCCTTCTGGCAACACTGATCCACCACCACGAACACTAGGTGTCAAAGGATTTAATTCCCCCTCTGCAACTTTAAGTGCAATAGAAACTGGAGTAATATAAGGGTACTGACTATATGGCCTCTTCCCCGATATGACTTCTACTGCCAAGCATCCAAAACTCCAAACATCAGAAAGTAAAGTATAACTTTCATGTCTCATCATCTCTGGGCTCATATAAAGGTAAGTTCCCGTCTCATTGGTTAAATTTTGAGAAGTTTGGGGGGTGTACAGCTTTGCTAGACCAAAATCAGATATTTTTGCAGTGATGCAACCACTCTCTCTGGATGTTAGTAGTACATTACTGGGTTTCAAGTCTCTATGTAACACTGGATGTGGAGTGTTTACTTCTAGTGCCATCATACCCGTTGCTATATCTAAAAGAAGTTTAAGCCGTGTTGATAAGGGCAGCCAGGATGCGGCCGGTGATGATGGCGATGATGATTTGGTGGTAGTGTGAGATGATGCAGGGTGATTTTGGGCGGGAAGAAGAGAGGGCCGTAATACCACTAGGGATCCCTTATTATTATTGCTGCTGCCAGTACCACTTTGTTCTTTACCATAGAAATATTCCTTAAGGCTGCCTCCAGGAAGATATTCTAACAACAATTGACATTCAGTGGGAGCAATGGTCATACCGTAACATCCCACTAAATGTGGGGATTTGATACTCATTAGTGCCACTGCTTCTCTGATGAATGAGTCTATTTGCAGCTTCTGTTCACCTAATGATGACGGTGACGAGGATGGGGGATCTATTTGGAACTTCTTCACAGCAACTGGACTTCCTCTGAAAATACCCAGGTATGTGGTGCAAAAGGTACCTTGTCCTAGTGGTTTTTTAAGAAATTCTTCCTCAATGAAGACCTCAGAAGGGTCAACTCGCCATGAGCCTAAGGGATTGTATATGTCGAGTTGGTCTCTTAGTTCTTGCAGAATCATATCAACCACAGCCGTATCTGTAGTTTCATTATTATTAGTAGTAGTGGTATTGTCTGATGAGGGTTTAATTGCTTGTTGTTGTTTAATTGCCGTATCCGGGGTTCTTGTTGAGGGAGAAGAAGAGCTGTCCACCTCTTGGCTGTTGACTCTCAGTGCCAGCTTCAGTCGGTGGAGAAGATCACGCTGTTCTCTCTTTAGGGTTTCTACATCGGATGCTAGCTTCTCGACTTGATCGTTGAGGTGACGATTAACGTCATATGCTGCCTCTAGAGCGATGGACTGCTCTTCAAATTTTGCAGCAAGTTTGTTGGAATCCATGTTCAGATGATCAAAGTGGTGTACGCCTTCATCGAGGGCTTGGTCCAGTTTTCTAGATACTATGTCGTCCGACATGTTGATACACGGTCTTAAAATGAATGCAGGATGAAGGAAAGCACTGCTTAATTAAGGGATTCAAAGTTAAAGATGTTTATGTTTGAAGCTTCAAAATGCATTGCAGATTTCAAAGCCATTTCACGTACAAAGAGCCATTGCATCTACATTTCGATTCTACAGAATCATTAAATCATAATCAGCATTTTGAAGGTCCCCAATTGCGTCATCTACGCCTTTGTTCAATACAACTGATATGATAATCCAACGATGAGCAATCCTGCAGCTGCATATACTCCGCATGGTAAACGAGTTTTAGTGACTGGAGGCACTCAAGGTATTGGAAGAGCAGTAATAGAAGAGTTGGGTCGTCTAGGAGCTAAAGTGTACACCTGCTCCAGAAATGCCGCCGACTTGTCCAATCTTCTCAACGAGGCCAAACAACAAGGTTGGGATGTAGCTGATTGCCAGGCAGACGTCTCCACTCCAGAAGGCAGGGACCACCTCATTGCAAACCTAACCTTTCACTTTGATGGCCACTTGGACGCTCTCTTCAACAATGTAGGCACCAACATCCGCAAACCAACAATAGACTACTCCCTCCAAGAATTCCAATCTGTCTTCTCCACCAACCTTGAATCTGCCTTCTTCCTCTCCCAACTCTGCCATCCATTATTCAAAACATCTGGTGAAGGCATGATTATAATGAACAGCTCAGTGGCTGCTGGTCTCGCCATGAAGAGTGGTTCTGTCTATGCAATGACCAAAGCCAGTCTGAATCAACTAGCAATGAATCTCTGTTGTGAATGGTCTAAGGATAACATTAGAACTGTATCATTGGCTCCATGGTATACTAATACGCCACTGGCTAAGCAGGTATTGCAGAATGATGAGTATAGGGAAGCTGTGTTGAATAGAACGCCATTGGGTAGGGTGGCGGAGCCAATTGAAGTGGCGAGGGTGGTATGTTGGCTGTGTTCCCCCAGTGCTTCATATATTACTGGTATTACTATTCCTGTTGATGGAGGGTACTCTGTGATGGGATTTCATTGATTAGAGGGAAGTGCGGGGAGGATGCGGGGAGGGGACAATGGGGCTGTGTGTGTAGTAGTGAAGAGAAGAGGGGTCGAGGTGGTGCAAGGGCGGAGGGGCGGCCACCAACAATAAATTGAGAGGTGTGTTCGTGATACAGTGCCAATTGTAACCTTCTGAAAACAACCTCAGTTAAGCAATAGCGGTCGCCAATTTATTCAACATCCATCACTAGCTGATTTTTTTCGTTTCCATCAATCATTTCCTCGTCCATTTCGAGTTTCAAAAATACAAAACAAAATAAAAAAGATTTCTATATACTCTAGTACCCAATTAAACTATTTACCAAGCGCTGCTGGTGCTTAGTAACATAGAGCTTTGTTTTCTGTGATCAAAATCGAATCACAGGATGGAGGGGTAAGTATTAGCATCGCTTAACTCATTTTAGTAACTATTATGCATCCTTCGTAGGCTTTCACACGTCAGTTTCCATTAAACATGTTACTCAACCCCACAACTAATCATCTCCCCCCGTCCCACCCTCTTCTGCAGTCGTTTCACCTACTCTCCCGCCCCTATTCGGAGCGTCACAGCCATCCAATTTGGCATCCTAGACCCAGATTTCATTAGAAGATACTCTGTAGCTAAAATAGACACCTCGCAAACCTATGACAAAGGCAGACCCAAGCTTGGTGGCCTCAGTGACCCCCGTATGGGCACCATGGACCGAGGCCTGAAATGCACCACCGACGGTGCTGGCGTCCTCGATTGTCCCGGTTACTTTGGTCACATAGAACTGGCCAAGCCAATGTTTCACATCCACTTTATTAAATCTGTCCTCAAAGTCCTGAGATGCGTCAGTTACCACAGCTCCCATATCATCCTCCCCCAAGGCGATCCAAAGTACCAAGCAGCAAGACGAATCCGAAACCCAGAACGCCGTCTGCGTGCCTTTACCACTTTATGCCAAACTAAGAGAGAGGATGAAGTTACAGGTGCTCCTCAGCCTACATATAGGCTGGAATATGGCACTATGAAGATCATGGCAGAATTCCCTCCTGGAAGACAGATAGACATGGATGAAGGAGGCACCATGGATGCGGCAGAACAGAAGCAGGAAATTACACCAGCCAAGGCACTGGAAATACTAAAAAGAATCCCAGATGAAGATTGCATTGCTTTGGGTTTTGATCCTAAGTTCTCCCGCCCAGATTGGATGATCCTGACAGTATTGCCAGTCCCCCCGCCACCAGTCCGTCCCTCTGTTCAGATGGACAGCAGTGCCAGATCTGAAGATGATTTGACGCATCAGCTTGGTGAGATTATTAAAGCTAACAATAGACTTAGAAAACAAGAAGAAAGTGGAGCTCCAGCTCATATCATCAACGAATTTGCCATGCTGCTACAGATGCATATCACAGGCCTGATCGACAACACATGCCCTGGACTGCCACAGGCAAAGCAACGCGGGGGTAGACCCATCAAATCCATATCTCAGCGTCTCAAAGGCAAAGAAGGCCGTGTCAGAGGCAACTTGATGGGTAAACGTGTCGACTTCTCAGCACGTACAGTCATCACCGGGGATCCCAACTTGGCCTTAGATGAGTTGGGGGTTCCTTGGGGCATCGCCCTCAACTTGACCTTCCCCGAGACTGTCACCCCTCACAACATAGATAGACTAAAGCAGCTGGTAGAAAACGGCCCCCACCCTCCCCCTGGTCAAACAGGGGCAAGGCACATCATCAGAGATGATGGTGTTCGTGTGGACTTGAGGTTTCTAAGAGGAGACAGAGACCGTCACTTGGAGCCAGGCTACACAGTCGAACGGCACATGGTCAACGGTGACGTTGTCATTTTCAACCGACAGCCCTCTTTGCATAAAATGTCAATGATGGGACACAGGGTGAGAATTCTCCCCTACTCCACCTTTCGCTTGAACCTCAGTGTCACATCTCCTTACAATGCAGACTTTGATGGAGATGAAATGAACATGCATCTGGTGCAAGGTCAGGAAACAAGAGCTGAAATCAAAGAGATGATGGCAGTCCCTCACAACATTGTGTCCCCCCAGGCCAACAAGCCAGTGATGGGAATCGTGCAGGATACCCTGTTGGGATCTCGTCTGTTTACCAAGAGAGACACGTTTATAGAAAAGGACGTGTTTATGAATGTGCTGATGTGGCTGGAGGACTGGGATGGCAAAGTCCCAGCACCTGCTGTATTAAAACCAAAACCACTATGGACGGGGAAGCAGATATTCTCCCTCTTCCTGCCTCCAGTCAACCTGGAAAGAAGAGCTGCTTGGTATAAAGACGGAGAGCCAGATGCTATGAGCCCAGTGGACGCTCAAGTGATTATTCAAAATGGAGAAGTCATGGCGGGCACGCTGTGCAAAAAGACACTGGGTGCTGCAGCAGGCGGTCTGGTGCACGTTATCTGGATGGAACATGGCCCGGAAGCAGCGCGAGCCTTCCTGTCTCAGACGCAGTTCACAGTCAACCACTGGCTGCTGCAACATGGGTTCAGTATAGGTATTGGAGACTTGATTGCAGATAGTAGGACCATGGCTATCATAAATCAAATAATGAACAAGGCCAAGGACGATGTGCAGCAGCTGATTGTCAAGCTGCAGCAGCAAGAACTAGAGCAGCAGCCCGGTCGTACTGTCATGGAAAGCTTTGAAAACAATGTCAACCAAGTGTTGAACAAAGCTCGTGATGATGCAGGAACCATGGCTCAGAACAGTCTGAATGACACCAACAATATGGTGAGAATGGTGACTGCGGGGTCAAAAGGATCATTCATCAACATTTCTCAGATGATTGCTTGCGTAGGACAACAGAACGTTGAAGGAAAGCGCATCCCCTTTGGATTCAGTCAACGAACTCTCCCTCACTTTTTCAAAGACGATATGGGCCCAGAATCAAGGGGATTCGTTGAAAACTCCTACCTTAGAGGGCTGACTCCTCAAGAATTTTTCTTCCACGCTATGGGTGGTCGTGAAGGGCTGATTGATACTGCTGTCAAAACGGCCTCGACTGGGTACATCCAAAGAAGGCTGGTGAAAGCCATGGAGGATCTGATGGTCAGGTATGATGGTACTGTCAGAAATGCCTGTGGGGAAGTGATACAGTTTCTGTATGGCGAAGATGGTATGGAAGGAACATCAATTGAGGGACAACGTATGGAGTTTCTACGTTTCAATCCCAAGAAGTTTGACGCTGTGTATAAATACGAGCTAGACAGACCAGGGTGGTCCCCGGATTGGATGGATACGGTCTTTTTAGAGGAAATTGTGCGGGATGATGACGCACGGGAGGCCCTTCAAGAGGAGTATGACACCTTGAAGAGCGACTTGGCCCTGCTACAGAAAGAGGTGCTGAAATCTGGGGAGACGCAGATCAACCTTCCAGTCAATCTTAGAAGGCTCATTGAAAATGCCCAGAGAAGATTCCAGTGTAGACCCACCCTGCGACAAGCCACTGATCTCCACCCACTGACGGTGGTAAAGAGAACCAAGGAGCTGTGTTCCAAGATTCATGTTGTCACTGGTGAAGATGCACTTTCAAAAGAAGCTCAAAGAAACGCCACTATTATGTTCTCAGCTCTCCTTAGATCCACCCTGGCATCTAAAAGAGTGCTGTCTGAATACAGACTGAGCGATGATGCCTTTGGATGGGTGTGCACTGAAGTAGAAGCTCGATTTGCAGCCAGTCTTGCTGCCCCCGGTGAAGTGGTCGGCACAGTGGCTGCTCAGTCTATTGGTGAACCCACTACTCAGATGACGCTGAATACTTTCCATTTTGCTGGTGTGTCTGCCAAGAATGTCACCCTGGGAGTTCCTCGTCTCACTGAAATCATCAACATTGCCAAGAACATCAAAACCCCCAGTTTGACAGTGCACCTGGTAGGAGAAGCAGCCCGAGACAAGGAAGCAGCCAAGGCAGTACAATGCAGTCTAGAGTACACCACACTGCGCCGTGTCACACAAGCCACAGAGATATATTACGACCCAGATCCCAAGACTACTATTATTGAGGAAGATAAAGAATGGGTTGAAGGCTTTTTTGATATTAATGAAGGTGACGTCGACATGGGCAGGATGAGTCCCTGGTTGCTGCGTATTGAGCTTGCTAAAGATATGATGGTGGATAAAAGATTGCAGCTGAGTGAAGTATGTGAGAAGATCAACAGCGACTTCCAGGATGAGTTGTTTTGTATGTTCAATGATGACAATGCTGAGCATCTGATTTTGAGAATCAGAGTGATGAGCGATGAGCCGATCAACAAGGAAGGAGGAGGTGAAGCTTCAGAGGATGATGTCTTCCTCAAAAGAATAGAGTCTAGCATGCTGAGTCAGATTAAGCTACAAGGAGTGGAGCGCATTAGAAAGGTGTTTCTACGTGAAGCCAAGCGCACCAAGTTAGAAGATGGTACCTTTGCCTCCGACACAGAATGGGTGCTTGATACGGAGGGTGTCAATTTGCTCGAGGTGATGACCCATCTTGACGTCGACCACAGCAGGACTGTGTCCAATGACATTATTGAAATGTTGAGCGTACTCGGCATCGAAGCAGCTCGTGGTGCTCTGATGAAGGAACTCAGAGGTGTTATTGAGTTTGATGGAAGTTACGTCAACTACCGCCATCTGGCTGCTTTGGTAGATTCCATGACCAACAGAGGATACTTCATGGCCATCACTCGTCACGGAATCAACAGAGCAGAGACAGGTCCTATCCATCAAGCTTCCTTTGAAGAGACTGTGGACATTCTATTTAGAGCAAGTACGTTTGCTGAAAAGGACACCATGTCTGGTGTGTCTGAAAACATAATGCTGGGTCAGTTGTATCCAGTAGGGACGGGGGCATTCAGCCTACTAGTTGACGAAGAGAAGCTAGAAGATGCAATTGAGTTGGACTGGGCCTGGGCAGAAGAAGGGATGGGGATGGGGATGGTGGGGGCTACTCCAGGGAGGACACCTGGCCTGGAGATGATGAAGAGCCCGGGCATGATGGCGTCTCCCATGTCACAAGCCTCCCCGCTGAATGCAGACAATCTCATGTTTTCTCCCCTGAATGATGATGTACTGTTTAGTCCTGGGCTAGATGGAGGGATGATGACATCGCCAGCTACTGCTGGCTACACACCAGGCATGACGCCAGGTCCTCAAGCCACACCAGGCAGCCAATGGAGTCCACTGTCCCCTTCCTTTCAACCAGTAGGGCAAACCCCTGCCTACTCCCCCAGCTCTCCAGCTTGGCAAGGATCTCCAGGCAACTTGCTGGGGTCTCTAGGTAGTGGAGATGGTGGTGGTGGAGGAGGAATTGGATCAGTGAGGTACTCTCCTTCGAGTCCTGCTCTAGTATCGCCAGGAAGCAACCTGTATTCGCCATCGTCGGTGCCGTGGCAGGCAGGAGAGGCAGTGGTCAGTCCGACGTCGCCAACATTTGATGCTGGTGGAGGAGCTGGGTGGTCGCCCACTTCTCCTTGGCATGGAGGGAGTGGAACTGGGCAGACACCTATGTACAGTCCTACCAGTCCTAATTATAGTCCTAATGAATAAGAATAGTAGTAGATGATGACGGGAAAACTTTGCTAGCACATCACTATCTTTTTACACAATGGGTGGATTGTTATTTTCACATTAGAATGTTTTGTATTTGTATTACCAGGCAGAGAACAGTATATAGGTAGGAGTGTAAGCCGGCAATCATCTTCCCCTCTCGACACACACGTCTTCTCTCACCGACTTGGATCTCAAGTCTTTATAAAGATGGCTTCAATTGAAGCAAATATCATCGATTTATGCGAAAGTTTTACCCAGTGATAACAAATTGACGATTTCATTTCCAACAGCTTATCACCCACAAGAGAGATAGAGTGTATTTTAAACCCCAGGAGGAAGCGATCATTGAATTTGAATAAATGTTGATCCCTATCCGCTCAGAGGGAGATGGACCACCCGCATGGGCCATGATAGAACTACAAGGCGAAATAGAACGAATAATAGAAGCAATCCCAGGCGAGCCTTTCGACGTTGGCACCCTCACTGCCACTGACGACACCTCTGTCCAGCTCGTCATTGGCTATCACCGACTGGAGGGCACTAAGATGGCCTTGAAGAAACCTGTAGCTATATTAGAAAAGATTGAATCAAATGATGACGATGATAATGATGATAATGAAGTTAGATATAAAGTTATAGGAGTTGTTAGAGAGAAGCTAATTTTTAAGCAACGGCCTAGAGCCATCATAACAAATCCTACTGACACTGCAACAACAACAAAGTAGATTTGTAGCAGCAATGCATCCATGTATGTAATTATTCCATTTAGTATTTCAATTTCTACCAATTCTCACACCGTTACCATTACCATTCTTCTTCCCACCATTTCCACCACCACCACTACTTACTCTACTCATCTGTTGTCGCTGTTCCACCAATTGCCTTTCCATACATGTCAAAAACTCCTGAATCTTCACTGCTCTCCCGGAGTTGACATCATGCAGTTGAAACACATCATTCATCTGAGTTTCCACACCACCAGCTCCTATTTTCAAATACACCATCTTGAATAAATCATCTGCCCTTATAACATAACTACTACTACTACTACTACTACTATTTTCATCACCGCCATCACCATCAGTAGTTGCATGCATGGCAAACAGAGCAATGTTGAACAACGATCTCGGTTCATTACCAGCTGCATCATTTCTACACCTCTCATACATCTTTTGAAACTCATCCCAGTCTACAAATCCATCACAATCGTCATCTACTTCCCAAATCATGTCTAAAAGGTCTTTTTTGGAAATATGGTGGTAGTTGAGGGAGGAGAGGTAGTGCATGAGATCAGAGAGGGAGAGGCGGCGGTCTTTGTCAATGTCCAGGGTTTGGAAGGCTCTTCTGAGGTCTTCTTCTTCGTTTTTACGTGCATATCGGTCCTGGATTAATTGATAGGATACGAAGATTGGTATTGAGAATCATTAGTATGTTTGGTGTTTTGACTTTTCTTGTTTGGTCAACAAAGAGGAGCGTAACTTACACGAGCGGTGGCGGTTGTTGTTGTTGACATACTATAGTGTTGACTTTGAGTTTCTTAAAGATTTTTCTCGGATGAAATAAAATTCAAAACGTTATACATATACAAATGTATACTAAAATGTACTCAAAATCAGAGACTAAACATTGTACCAACAATCCACCCTCCTACTTCTCATTCCAACACCAGTTTGACATTTTCATATCCAGGGAAATCTCCTCTATGTCTGTCGAACATCCCAGCCAAAGCTTCATAATACTGCCTATGCATCTGATCAACCTGCTCCTCTACATCATCATCACCCTCATCACCCAATAACAAGTAGGACGGAGGGGGATGAATGGGTTTACCAACACACACTCTCAGACCAGTTTTTGCAGGAAGAGGGAGAATGCTCCACTTCCCTACAATAAGAAAAGGAACAGGAAAACCTAGTATTTTATAACTCCTCTTAGCCAACCAAGGCCATTCTACCAAGTTCCATAGGGAGTTGAGTTCTCCCAGGACAAGAACCGGGACGAGAGATGCTTGCTCTTGAATTGCCAGTCTGACAAAGCCTTTGTGACGACAAACTAGAACGCACTCCCCTCCCCCTCTTGTTGTTGTTTTATTACTGCTATTATTACGCCGCTGTTTCATTCTATAAGCTTCCAACAACTCTGCCTGCCCTCCTGGCACCATAATCACAGCTCCTCTCTCATCCAGCGCTCTCACAAACGACCTTCTGCTCACCGACCTGGTTCCCACCCAAAATGCAACATCTCTGAGTAGAGGGGGCATGAATATGACTGATGCTGATAGAGGGATGGGCGTGATACCAGGGAACATTCGTCTCCATGTTTGAGTGAGAGGGATTATTCCTGCCCATATGGGATAAAGTGCATGGGGCGCATAGCCAAAGATGTACTTTCTATTTTGCGGTTTGGTTGATGGGCTTGCTGTTGGTGATTGGTCTTGATCGAGGTGTGCATCTTCTATTGGCAATGAGACCACTGTTTCTCCTCCACAACTATCCCTAGAATCAACTTTCCAATCACTGATGATCTCAAAGCTGCCCATCCAAGAAGGAATCAAGGAATCCATCTCCTTTCCCAACCACTCTTGAAACCCAGGCCAGCTCCTGCTCCCGTCATACTCAGCCACACCAGTACCACTGCAGCCATAATACACAATCAGACTTCCAGCCCACATGGGTAGAGCGTACCAAGCGGGAAGGAGGATGAAGGAAGTGAGAAAGATGGCTAGGAAAATATGGGTGGGAATGAAGAGAGCAGACATAATGGCAGCTCTCTTGGCCCTGATAAGGCTGGTTCTGGATGTGAGACAAGGGTGGGATCGGATGGCTTCTTGCCCCTTGTAAACAGCAAGAGAAGCAGCAAGAGAGATTTCAGCAGCAAAAGCAAGAGATGTGGCGGTGATGGACCACCAATGGAGGCCAAGGACGACGCCTTTGCCGGCTTGAGCTGAGAGGAAAACAATAAAGAGGAGAGCAAGGGAGAAGAGGGCCCAGCCGAGGGCTTGGGTTGCGATGAAAAAGGCTCCTCCTTGGAATGGCTGGAAGAACCTCCATCCAGAAGAAGAAGAAGACGATGCTGTTGTTGCTCCAAGCATCAAATTTGCAACAGCATGAGCAGAGGGGATGTCGTTGACCTGCTCGTCGCTAAACATTGGCTGGCCCTTCTTCTTATTCTTATTCTTATTCTTCTTTTTCTTGTTGTTGTTGATGGTGCTGTTATTATTATAATTGCTGCTGTTCTTTCTTCTTCCTCTTACTGCATCCGAGGGCAGTAGTGATGACGACAATGATGAATCTCCTGCACCACCAGCCTTTCCTCTTTCTTGCTCCTCCCACAGCAATCTCCCAGCCAATCCATGTGTAGTAAATACACCTGTAGCAAAGGCAGCTGCTGCAAGAGCATAGTAGATACCTGCATAATGCAATTTACCACCATTGTTATTACTGTGAGGAGTATCTCTCTCTTTAGTCAACCTCACATCATTATCACCATCACCATCATGATCGCTACTTGCATAGTAATCAGCTGCAATGAAGAGAAGTGCTGACCCAAGCGTTGCCCACAACAGTCCTATAGCCACGATCATGATTGAAGCTACTGGTTTAGAAGGTAGAAGGGATGGTCTAGGTATAAACCTGATTGGAGGAGGATGAGTGGTATACGTCGTAGTAGAGTAGGGTGTCGAGGGTTGCAATGATGATGGTGAAGTCGGTGCTGGGGAGGAGGGTTCCTCAAAGACGAGGATGCTCTTGAGGAGAAATAATAGACTAAAAACTGAGCCGACAGATGCGATTGTAGTGAGCGTTTCTATGCCAGCAAGTCCCATGGTGTACTGAAGGGAGATGGAGGAAGAAGAAGAGGAAGAGGAATGCACGAGGAGAGGGAGGGCGATGGAAAGGCTGGTGAGCCAGAAGGACCATGCTAGGAATTGGAAAATGAAAGTTCTTGTGCCGCCATTGAAAGGCAAAGTGCAGATACGTTTGATGAAATTGGTTCTGTTGTACCTAGGAAATAGGAGGGTGGTGGCAATGAGGTGGAGGAGGGGGGTGGCTAGAGAGAAGGAGGAGTAGATGGCGGCTCCTTTGAACAGCTGTGAGCCCTGACGATCCATGTCGGGTATGGAGAGAGTTGATTGGGTGATCATCGTCGACTATTATAGGAACAGATAATATGGGTGACCCTATATCACAGTGAGACGTGGTTTATGCTTTAGATTCCAGAGGAGACTCCAAGGGTTAAGGTTTCAGGGCAAAAAGCTCATTGAGCTGGGTTTGGATTAACACCTTTTTGCGACCAAATAGACACACCGTGTTAAATGCGGATTCTTCTAAAGTTTCAATACACACCATGTACCAGAAGAGCAAAACTATAGGGACGGCAATGCAGTAAAATCTATTATTAAAGAGTTTTTTTGAGCCCTGGAATCTCCACCCGACGGTTTGGTTCGCACGATAGCCAGAGCATTGATTTGCAATGTATTTCAACGTCTGTGCCTGCATAATGGCCTTTAGTTTAAATCCTATAACAATAATACATCTATTTATGCATTTGACAGGGTTCTAAATCGCCTCCAACTGCATTTCATCTCTCTTTTGTTGCATCTGAAGAGACAAAAATGGAAACAGCGGGCGGAAATGCCGTTGGAAAACGAAATGGACAAGTCCAAACAGACTACTTCATGGTAAGATCCACGAATCACTAGCTTCTGTCTGACAAAATTCAAAACTAATCAAATCTCTGATCTTTTCCCCTTCAGAGCGACGAATTCCTATCCAAGCTAGTAAACGTCGTATCCAAACTCAACGAGGGCTCGCATGGCGTTACATTCGATGTCAAGAACTTTGCATCCCTCGTAGCAGGCCTGTTACAATTCATGGAAGACGCTCTCGGCGTCCACTCCCTCAACAAGGTTAATATGATGGCCAAACTCCCAGCTCCACTGTTCCGTGATACATCTGCAGATGGCCCCCTCTTCACAATTGGTACTATTTGTGCTGATTACTTGAGAAACAAGGGTTTAAAACGCATGGATTGGCAATCTCCAGCATTTAGAGCAGCACACATCGACCTGTGCACACGTTTTCGTCAGGAACTCATCCGTGCAGGCCACATCCGGCGATTTAAAATCTTCATCAGACCAGATTGTGCCACTTCCACACACGATCTAGCATCGTTACAGAAAATGATTACAAAATTAGGAGGAGAAATTGCTGAAAAAGAAGGCCCAGGCGTCACTCACGTCATCTGCCCATTCGGACACAAGGGCGACCCTGATGACGGTCAGCAATACCTTAGAACCTTGGAGCTTAAAGCAAGCAAAGCCTTTGTTCATTGGTGGTACCTCCCAGATAGCTACAATGAATGGCTTCCTGCTGACTCTGCTCCTGCCGAGGTGGAATCTGATAAAAAGAAACATAGGGGCGCCTGGCAAGTTTACATTAGGTGGTTGACTGATTCTTATAAATACAATGAATGGATGAATGCTATTGATTATGAGACAGAGGAGGCTCAAGAAGCGGCTACTGCTTCTAAGAAGAGAGCAGCAGGGGAGGAAGTAGCGGGTGCTGCTGCTGGAGGAGCAGGAGTTGCAACAGTAGATGTGGAGGTGGAGGTGGAAGAGGAGGACGGTCCAGCTCAGAAGAAAGCCAGAGGCATGGCCGTAGCAGTGATGCAACGCCGTCCTGGAGGTCCTCAACCAGAAGTGCACCCAGACGAAGCAGAAATAATATCAACTGGAGTAGTGAAAAGGTACGTAATTAGGCCTCATCTAAGATCGATAGAACATGCAACTAGTGGGGTTGTTATAGATATTTCTCATGGACAAAGAACGATAGGAACTGGGGTACCTGCTGCCTCTTTTCCAGCACCTGCTGCTGCTGCTGCTGCTGCTAGTCATTGTGGTGGTGGTAAACCCCTGCAAGGTGCAGTTTGTGCTATGCCTGCTGGTGCTTCTTGGTTTGATGTTACTAAAGTACACACTATAGAATTAGCTGCCTTTGCTGACGTAGATGTCACTGTGTATAGGAAAATCAGAGACGCTATCGTAGAGATGCATAAAGAAGAACCGGGGAAAATGCTTACATTTATAGATGCTAAGAAAACAGTAATTACTACAGTATCTACTGGGGGAGATCTTAATGTGGTACGTCGCATATTTGAGTTTTTAGATTACAACAATATCATCAATTACCCGGCTAAAAAGGGACTTCCTGGAAGTGCCAAGGTAACAGAGCCTCGGCCAGGTGCCTCGGCTGCGGCTGAAGCAGCTAAATACAGAGGAGCTGCAGGAGGAGTGGTAGCAGGAGGAAGTAGTCATTGCCATAGTTATAATCATCATCCAGATGATGTCAGGCACATACCTCCGGGAGTAGAAGCTGCTTTGAAAAAGAAAACAACAGCCACCATAGAAGAAGGATTAGAAGCGGCTGCTACTGGTCCTCTGGTTGGAGGATACCGAGTAGATATCAAACCCAAGACATTCTCCATCCTGAAGGGTGGTAACCTCCCTGCATCAGTATCTGGTATCAGGTACTATTGTACTGCCATGCCTTGGGTGGAATGCACCAACCTTAGGTACCACTGCACAAAATTCCCGGATGTGGATTTATGCCCTGCTGCCTTTGCAGAGGGAAGGTTCCCCCCCGGCTGCTGTGCCAGTGATTTTGTACGAGTAGGCTGGCACACTGTTGTCCCTGAGGACACAGATTGGAGTGACCAAGAGACTTTGCGATTGTTAGAGGCTCTAGAGACGTATATGAAACAAGGTGAGAAGTGGGATATGGTTGCACGACATGTGGGGACGAGGAATCAGATGCAATGTGCTATGCATTTTCTGCAGTCACCTATAGAGGATACATTTTTGAGTGATTTGGGGATGGAGTCAAGAGTGATTCAACAGCAGCAGCATCAAGCTCTGGCTGCCAAAGCGTTGAATCTTGCAATAAGTAATGCTGATGGTGCTCATGATGATGGGGGCAATGGTACTGAAAAAGGAGATACTGCAACATTGCCTCCTCCTGGTACGACAGTAGATAGGTTGCTGAAGGGTCACAAAGATCAGGTGATTGTTCCTTTTGCTGATACAGGAAATCCATTAATGACCCAAGTGGCTTTCCTGACAGCAATGATTGGGCCTAAAGTTGCAGCTGCTGCTGCCAAGGCTGGACTGGAGGCCTTACTTACTGGAAATGATGGTCGTGTTGGTGATGGAGACAATGGCAATATTAGTGGTAATGCCACTAATGATGATGTGTCAGCAGCTGCAGTAAAATCAGCATGTGCAGTATCATTGTCAGCAGCTGCAGTAAAAGCCAGAACACTTGCAGATGCTGAGGAAAGAGAGATGCACCGTTTGATAACTGCATTGTTAGATACTGCCAATAAGAAGATGGCGGTGAAGCTGAGGTACCTGGATAAGATGGAGGAGCATCTGGTGAATGAGAGGGCGCAATTGCATGCTTACAAAGAGACTATAATCAAGGAGTACCAGGAGAAGAAGCGAGGAAGGAAGGAAGGAGGAGGAGGAGGAGGAGGAGGAGGGAAAGAAGAAGGTGGAGAAGAAGGAGGAGCAAGACCCATGATGCCATAATGTGTTGGTTGGATTTGCAAGCATCTGTAAGAAGGAAGACATATTACAATGATATTAACAAACTGGCATATTGATGAATACAGAAATGTTTAATTAAGTTAAAGAGCACTAATGGGTTATCATTAGTTAATGATACTGTGCCTGCAGTGTTATGAATACTAAGAATAACCAACATCATCTAATACCATCACCCCCGCTCCTACCTTTAAACTATAGTGCACATCCCATTGATTAGTAGGAGCCTGAGAACATGACACACACATTGTATATCTTTGGTGTTCACCCCTTACCGCTG
>Ga0114919_10001040_pt1 | contig 22279 bp, 25 predicted proteins | sample BlataG_FD_88682 | JGI IMG/M metagenome (GOLD analysis project Ga0114919, IMG submission 88682) | Deep subsurface microbial communities from Black Sea to uncover new lineages of life (NeLLi) - Black_00105 metaG | ecosystem: Environmental > Aquatic > Marine > Oceanic > Sediment | place: Atlantic... | reverse complement strand
TATGATGACTCATCCCAAGCCCTGGAGGACCTGAAGGCCGGCGACTTAAGGGCCTATATCACCATCCCTCAAGGATTCGGCGAACAGGTATACCAGAACTGGCAGGGCGAGAAAGAAAACATCGTCTTGGACATAACCTATGATGAGAGCGACTTGATAGTGAAAGAGCAGGTCATTTCCATGATCGATGCCGTCACCCGCTCCTTTGCCCGGATAGAGGTGCCGGTAACCCTTAACGCCAGCCCCATACACATAGAAAGCGAAATCACCTATATCGATTTCATAGCGCCGGGGATAATAATATTCGGTCTTTTGATATTGATACCGACCTCAGCCAGGATGATGGTTAGAGACAAGGAGAAGGGAGTCCTAGCCCGACTGCTGACCACGCCCACAAGGCCCTGGGAGTTTATATCAGCGTATTCTATATGCCTGTTTGCAGTTGGCATTGCTCAGATAATAATCTTCATGGTGGTGGCAGTCCTCTTCGGGCTGGATATAGTTGGCAGCGCAGGATTGGTCTTTCTCGTCTTCGCACTTACCGCTTTGTGCTGCATTGGCATTGGTATGATCATATCCTCGCTCACCAAGAGCGAAAATCAGGCCGATCCACTCTCCTGGCTTATCGCCATGCCTCTGGCAATGCTTTCTGGGTGCTGGTTCTCCATAGAGTTCATGCCCTCCTGGCTCCAGAGCATTACCCATGCTTTCCCCTTCTCCCACGCAATCGAGGCCTCAAGGAGCATACTCAGCCGAGGAACAGGATTTGAGGCAGTCACCTCTGACTTCTTATTCCTCGTTATCTGGACAGTTATTATCTTCGCCGCCGGCATCTTACTATTCAGAAGGAAGATGACAATATAATGAAGGCCATAGATTGGATCTCAGGCAAGGTCCGAATAATCGACCAGACCAAGCTCCCCTGGGAGGAGGTCTTCATTGAGATTGACGATTATCGCCAGGTAGCGCAGGCGATTAAAAAGATGCAAATACGCGGCGCACCTGCCATCGGCATCGCCGCCGCCTATGGGCTGGCGCTTGGGGCTCAAGGGATTGAGGCAGCCTCGAAAAAGGAATTCATCGCCAAACTCCGCCCCATCTCGGAGGCGCTGTCCGCTACCAGACCCACCGCAGTCAACCTATTCTGGGCACTGGAGAGGATGAACCGGGTGGCCAAAGCTGGCGAGGGCGTTGCCCAGATAAAGGCGGCACTTATCGCTGAGGCTCAAAGGCTGGATGCCGAGGACGAGGCGGCGGAGCGAAAACTTAGCTCCTATGGCGCCGAGCTGATAAAAGATGGTTTCACTATAATGACCCACTGCAACACCGGGGCACTGGCAGCGGGCTATGGCACTGCGCTGGGGGTGATCAGGGCGGCATGGGAGAGTGGTAAAAAGATCCACGTCTTCGTTGGCGAGACGCGTCCCCTTCTCCAGGGAGCGCGCCTCACCGCGTGGGAGCTAATCAAGTATAACATCCCTTTCACCCTAATCGCCGACACCATGACGGGCCATTTCCTATCCAGAGGAGGCATCGATTGCGTCATCGTAGGCGCTGACAGGATTGCCTCAAATGGCGATGTCGCCAACAAGATCGGCACCTATAATCTGGCGGTGCTGGCGATGGAAAATAGCGTTCCTTTCTATGTCGCCGCGCCGACAAGCACCATCGACATATCTTTGGCATCGGGGGATGAGATCCCCATCGAGGAGAGAAACGCAGCAGAGGTGACCCACATTAGAGGGGTTCCCATCGCCCCGGAGGGAGTTAGAGTGGCAAACCCCGCCTTCGATATCACCCCCCATCGCTACATATCTGCTATAATTACCGAGCGGGGCATAGTGCGCGAGCCTTACGTAGAGAGGTTGAGGAAGCTCGATTCCTAAAGCAAAGCATATTTAATATAGAATAACGAATGTCTTAAAGAGGAGGATTTAATAGTATCCGACACAGTGTCGCAAGCAAAGGGAGATACAAACCACGTACCACCCTACAAAACCTGGGGGAAGTCTCGTTCTCTCAGACTAAAAGACTTCGACTACGAATCCCCAGGAGTTATCTACTACATAACCATCGGCACTAACCGAAAAGAGAACACCTTTACCAAACCTTCCATCAACGAAAAGGTCATAAATACCCTTAAGGAGTCAGCCAGGCTTTATGGATACAATTTGATTGCTTATTGCCTTATGCCAGACCATTTGCACATATTAGTTCAAGCAAGCGATAACCCTAGAGATTTGAGAGGATTCGTAAGAGGATTCAAATCATATTGTAGCGTTGCCACTCCAGTGGCAACGAATATAAAATTATGGCAAAGAGGTTTTTACGAACACATACTAAGGAAAGAGGATAATGTGGCAGATGTATCCGAGTATATTCTGAATAATCCAGTCAGGAAAGGGCTAATACAGGAGAGGGGACAGTATAAGTGGTGCGAGTTGATTAGGGAAATTCAGCGTCGTGACGGGAGTCACGACGCTACTGTAGCATCACAGAAAATGGCTTGGGAATCTCGATTGGTGAAGCAAAGGACAAAAGGACGATAATTTAGATTTACCACTTTATTAAGAGGGGAGTTAATAGTTTGAAAAAAGAAGCAAAGATAGGGGTTATTGGGGGAAGCGGCCTTTATCAGATCGAGGGGATGACCAATATCGAGGAGGTGAGGCCAAAGACCCCTTTTGGAGAGCCCAGTGATGCTATTATTATCGGCGAACTGGAAGGGAAGAGCCTCGCCTTCCTCCCCCGCCATGGCAGGGGGCACCATATCAGCCCCAGCGAGATCCCAGCTCGGGCCAATATCTATGCCCTGAAGTCGCTGGGCGTGGAGTGGATCATCTCTGTCAATGCGGTAGGAAGCTTGAAAGAGGGTATCCATCCCCTGGACATTGTCATACCCGACCAGCTTATCGATCGCACTAAAAGCCGGGTGAACAGCTTCTTCGGCGAGGGGCTGGTCGCTCATGTCACCTTCGCCGAGCCATTCTGCCCGATACTTAGCAATATACTCTATCAGGCAGCCCTCGATGTGGGAGCCAATGTCCACCAGGAGGGTACCTATATCGTGATGGAGGGGCCACTTTTCTCCACAAAGGCGGAATCGAACCTCTATCGCTCCTGGGGGGCAGGTATCATCGGGATGACAGCATTACCGGAAGCAAAGCTGGCAAGGGAGGCCGAGATATGCTATGCTACCCTGGCCTGCATTACAGACTACGATACCTGGCATGAAACCGAGGATTCAGTAACCATCGACATGGCACTCGCCAACCTGCTGCGTAATGCCGACACGGCAAAGAAAATTATTGGACTTGTCGCGGCACGTATACCAGAGGAGCGGGAATGCGGATGTGCCGAAGCGCTTAAGAATGCAATAATCACCGCTCCGCAGAAGATTCCTGAGCGGATGAAAAAAGATCTAGAACTTCTGATTGGAAAGTATATTAAGTAGTGGTGGCCCCAGTAATAGCTCCTATTAACGGAGTAAGGACTATAGCTGTGGGAGAATTTCTTAGGGAGGAGCGAAAAACTGCCCCGATTCGAGCTCAGCGGACTAGCTACTGCGGTGGGAAGCATGCCTCACACCGACCCCAAAGAGGCCTGTTCACTGGTGGCTAGGTTCTTACCTGAAATACCTGCCTGGCCCCAGTTGCCCAAACGCTCCTTCCTGGAGAACATGTATGCCCAGTTCAGCGATGGATTCCCCGGCGTGGTCATCGAAGGGGATCGAATTTATGTCGATTGCGCCAAAGACCTGGAGAAGCCCCTTGAGCAGCTCTATGCCTATTATCTAGAGAACAAGGTCGAAAAATACGCCATAAGCCCTGACCATGCCGCAGGGCTTCACGAATTCCTCAAAATGGAGCTTGGGGCGCCCTTTGCCACCAAGGGACAGGTGACCGGGCCGGTTACCTGGGGACTGACGGTGACCGATGAGAACCGTCGCCCCGTCCTCTATGACGATACCCTTGCCGATGCCCTGGCCAAGCACCTCCATCTAAAGGCGGCCTGGCAGGAGCGGGAGCTTAAGGCTATCTCGCCCAACACCATCATCTTCGTCGATGAGCCCTATATGGCCTCCATTGGCTCCGCCTTTGTCTCACTCACTCGGGAGCAGGTAACAAGCCTTTTGGAGGAGGTCTTTTCTGGCATCAGCGGGCTAAAGGGGATCCACTGCTGCGGCAATACCGATTGGTCAATATTGCTTTCCACACCCCTCGACATTCTGAGCTTCGATGCCTATAATTATAGCTACACCATTGTCCTCTATCCTGAAGAGGTGAAAGCATTTCTAGAGCGCGGTGGCGTGATCGCCTGGGGCATCGTGCCCCACGATGAACAAGACCTGAAAGGGGAGATAGTAAAAAGCCTTATCGACCGCCTGGAGGAGGCCATAGGAGCACTTAATCGGAAAGGGGTCAGTTTCCGCCTGCTGACAGAGCAGTGTCTGGTTACCCCCTCCTGCGGCCTGGGGTCGCTCTCTGAGGAGGCAGCAGCATGGGCCCTAGAACTCCTGGCTGGTGTTTCCAAAGAATTTAGAAAGCGACATGTCTAAGAGGAATGAAGGGAGCGAATTATTTGGAATGTAGCATCGATGCCAACAAAGAGAGATGCATATGTACCTACGAGCCCTGCGAGCGTAAGGGGAAGTGCTGTGATTGCATCCGCTACCATAAAAATCTTGGCGAGCTGCCTGGCTGCCTCTTCCCGCCGGAGGTTGAGAGAACCTACGATCGCTCCTTCGCTAAATTTGTGGAGGTCTTCAGCAGCGGCAAGCAGCGAGGCCCCGGTGACGCTCTGCGATGAGTTCGCGTCCTGTGTAGAGGTTTGTCCCGCCCAGCTTGATATACCGGCTAAGCTTATGGAGTCAGTAGTCAATTAATACTCGAAACGTTGAGTCAAGTTCCTGAGAGGTGACATGAACAAGAGGAAGAGGGTCGCACAGCTAAAGCATCGCAAGAGAATGAAGAAGGTGAAGGAGAAGAGGAGGGCAGAGAGGGGCGCATGAGAAAGGCCTACCTTCTCACCGGTGGCCCTGGCGTGGGCAAGACCACTATTATTAAGCAAGCGCTAGACAAGTCCCTCCGAACGAAGTATCGGAGTCCGCAAGGCGGACAGGCAATGGCAGGGGGATTTTTCACCGAGGAGATAAGAGCGGGCGGGGTAAGGCAAGGCTTCAGGATCGTCACCCTGGACGGGCAAAGCGCCATCCTGGCCCATATCGGTATTAAAAGTCCATATCGGGTTAGCAAGTATGGCGTGGACATCGAAGGATTGGATAGGGTGGGCGTCGCCGCAATCAGAGAAGCGACACGGGAGCGCAATCTGGTGGTGATCGACGAGATTGGAAAGATGGAACTTTTTTCACCCTATTTCAAGGAAGCGGTCTTAGCTGCAATAAATAGCGAGAAGAGGGTACTGGGCACGATAATGCTCTCCTCACACCCCTGGGCCGACCAGATAAAGCGACACCCCAACGTGGTTACCATCACGGTTACCAGAACGAATCATCAGGAGGTTCTGGAGCAGGTGCTCCAGTGGCTGGATTCGCCGATAAATGATAGTTAATATGAACACAGAACTGATGAAATCGGAGGCAAAGAAGGAGTGAGAGGGGTAACCGGTTGAGTGTGCTGGTCGTGGGATCGGTAGCTCTGGACTCGGTGGAGACGCCCTTTGGCAGTGTCACCGAGGTGCTTGGCGGCTCCGCGGTCTACTTCGCCACCGCCGCCAGTCTCTATACCAAGATAAACCTGGTCGCAGTGGTGGGCACCGACTTCCCTACCGAGCATATCCAGTTCCTCACCGAGCGCGGGGTCGATACCAGGGGGCTGGAGGTGGTCGAGGGTCAGACCTTTCGCTGGGTCGGCCGCTACGACTATGAGCAACATATCACCGAAACCCTGGACACCAGGCTCAATGTCTTCGCCGATTTTCACCCTACCCTGCCCACGGGATACGACAACAGCGATCTTGTCTTTCTGGCCAATATCGACCCTGATCTCCAGTGCGAAGTATTGAACCAAGTCAGCGGGGCCCAGTTGAAGGTGGTCGATACCATGAACTTCTGGATTCGGGGCAAGAGTGAATCCCTGTGCCGCGCGATGAGCGCTGTGGACATCGTCATCATAGACGAGTCCGAGGTGCGCCTGCTCGCCCGAAGCCATAACATTGTCGCTGCCGCCAGGAGTATCCTCAAGCTGGGGCCCAAAGCGGTGATCGTAAAGAGAGGGGAACACGGAGCGATCATGATCGGCGACAATGACTACTTTATCGCCCCAGCCTATCCCGTAGACCAGGTCAAGGACCCCACCGGGGCCGGGGATAGCTTTGCCGGGGGCTTCCTCGGCTACCTAGACCGGGCTAAAGAGATCACCCCACAAGCCCTGAGGCAAGCCATCATCCACGGCGCCGCTGTAGCCAGCTTTACCATCGCTGAATTTAGTATCGATGGCCTTCGCTCTCTGAGGATGGCTGATATCAGCCATAGATACCAAGAGCTCAAAATTTTCACCCATTTTAATGATAAGGAGAATGATTTATGAAAGCTGACATCAATGACCCTTCCCTATCCTCAGCAGGGTTATTGCGCATTGAGTGGGCCGCCAGGGAGATGCCTGTACTCAAGCTAATTCGGGAGCGCTTCGCCCGCGAGAAACCCCTCAAAGGGGTGCGCCTCGCCGCCTGCCTGCATATAACCACTGAGACGGCAAATCTAGCGCTGGTCTTCAAGGAGGGAGGCGCCGAACCGGTGTTTTGCGCCTCAAATCCCCTCTCTACCCAGGACGATGCCGCTGCTGCCCTGGTAGCAGAGTATGGCATCCCGGTCTATGCCATAAAGGGGGAGGACAACGAAACCTACTATAAGCATATTCATGCTGCCCTGGAACATGGCCCCCATATCACCCTGGACGATGGCGCTGACCTGGTGAGCACCATTCATAAAGATCGCCAAGAACTCGTCAGCAATATTATCGGAGGCACTGAAGAGACTACCACCGGGTGTATCCGGTTGAGGAGCCTGGCTCAGCAAGGGAAGCTCCTCTACCCCATCATAGCTGTGAACGAGGCGGATTCGAAGCACTTCTTTGATAACCGCTATGGCACCGGACAGAGCACCATCGACGGCATTACCCGAGCCACTAATATCCTGTGGGCCGGAAAGAGGGTGGTGGTCTGTGGCTATGGCTGGTGCGGCAGGGGAGTAGCGATGAGGGCACGTGGTCTGGGAGCCCATGTCATCGTGACCGAGATCGAGCCCATCCCGGCTCTGGAGGCAGTCATGGATGGCTACCCGGTGATGCCCATCGCGGAGGCAGCGAAGATCGGGGACATATTCATCACCGTCACCGGGGACACTAGCGTCCTCGACAAGACACACTTCTCCGCGATGAAGGATGGGGCGATCGTGGCCAACAGCGGGCATTTCAATGTTGAGATCAACATCCCCGCCTTAGAGGAGATGGCAAAAGCTAAGCGCCGCCTTCGCCCCTACGTCGATGAATACACCTTGCCCGATGATCGGCGAATCTTCCTTCTTGCCGAGGGTAGGCTGATCAACCTCGCCGCCGCTGAGGGGCATCCAGCAAGCGTGATGGACATGAGCTTCGCCAATCAGGCGCTTTGCGTGGAGTACATGGTGAAGGGAAGAAAGGCCAAGCCCAGGGTTTACTCCGTGCCCAAGGATATCGACAAGGAGGTAGGCAGGCTAAAGCTGGCCTCCATGGGTATCACCATTGACACGCTTACAGAGGAGCAGAGCAAATACCTGGATAGCTGGGAAGCAGGAACATAAACAAGAAAGGAGACAAAATGACAACTTTCATGACTGCGCCCTCGCTGTTTCTCACTTCTGAGTCGGTTACCGAAGGCCATCCCGACAAGCTCTGTGACCAGATATCCGATGCTGTACTTGACGAAATCCTGACCTGCGACCCGATGGCGAGGGTGGCTTGCGAGACCGCCGTGACCACCGGCTTAGTTATCGTCTTGGGAGAGATTACCACCGACTGCTATGTAGAAATACAGGACATCGTGCGCAAGGTGTTGCGTGACGTGGGCTATACACGCGCCAAGTACGGATTTGACTGCGAAACCTGCGGTGTGATGGTCTCCATCAAGGAGCAGTCAAAGGACATCGCCATGGGGGTAGACAAAGCGCTGGAGACCAGAGAGGAGAACGGCAAGGATGAGATCGAGATATTAGGCGCCGGTGACCAGGGAATGATGGTGGGCTTTGCCTGCAACGAGACCCCCGAACTCATGCCCCTTACCATCTCCCTGGCCCATAAGCTATGCAAGCGCCTCGCCGAGGTGCGGAAAGATGGCACCCTGCACTATCTGCGTCCTGACGGCAAATCACAGGTTACGGTGGAGTATTCTAAAGGCGTTCCCAGGCGGATAGATACCGTGCTCATCGCCGCCCAGCACGACCCCAAATCCAATCATGACATCATCAAACAAGATATCATAGAGCATGTTATCAAGCCGGTTCTTCCCCCAGGCCTGCTGGACGAGGGTACGAAGTTTTATGTCAACGCCACCGGTCGCTTCGTGACCGGTGGTCCAATGGGCGATTCCGGGCTCACCGGGCGTAAGATACTGGTCGATACCTACGGTGGTATTGCCAGACACGGCGGCGGAGCCTTCTCCGGTAAGGACCCCACCAAAGTGGATCGCTCCGCAGCCTATGCGGCAAGATATGTCGCCAAGAACCTGGTGGCAGCGGGTCTCGCCGATCGCCTCGAACTCCAGGTCTCTTATGCCATCGGAGTAGCACACCCCCTCTCCATCTGTATAGAGACCTTCGGCACCGGGAAGGTTCCCGATGATGTTATTATTGACCTGATCCATAAGCACTTCGACCTTCGACCAGGGGCCATCATTGAGTCCATGCAGTTACGGCGTCCCATCTATAGGCAGACCGCCTGCTACGGTCATTTCGGTCGCACCGACATCGATGTCCCATGGGAAAAGACCGATAAGGCAGCCACGCTCAGGGCCGAGGCCGGGCTTAAAGGGCGAGCCTAGAGTTGACGCACGACTCACAACTGGCTAAAGTATGAATAAGGCTAAACCGGGGAGCATGCGGCGGAGAAAGGTGAAAAGGTGAAGGGGGTGGTCTTGGTCGGCGGTGAGGGGACAAGGCTTCGCCCCCTCACCTTTAATACGCCCAAGTCTATGGTGCCTATTGCGAACAGGCCATGCTTGGAGCACATGACTGAATACCTTAAGGGGCACGGCATCGATGACATTATCCTGACCCTCTGTTACCTTCCAGATCGCACCCAGCGCTATTTTGGCGATGGCAGCAACCTCGGAATAAAACTAACCTATGCAGTGGAAGATCCTCCCCTGGGAACAGCGGGGGCAGTGAAAAACGTTGCGGAGTATCTTGATGAAACCTTCTTTGTCTTTAACGGCGATATATTCACCGACATCGACCTTACGGCGATGATGGAGTTTCACCGGCAGCGGGGATCAAAGGCCACAATCGCCCTAACCCCGGTGGAGGATCCCACCGTCTATGGAGTGGTTGAGACCAACGCTGAGGGAAGGGTGCAATGTTTTATCGAGAAACCGCGACGGGATTCGGTGACCACTAATATGATCAATGCCGGTGCTTACATCCTTGCGCCTGAGGTGTTAAGCCACATCCCCAAAGGATTGAGCTTTACCTTTGAGCAAGGGCTCTTCCCTCTTCTTCTGGAGCGTGGCGATCCGGTATACGGCTACCAATCCGATGCCTATTGGATCGATATCGGCACCCCCGAGAAATACCTGAAGCTTCACCATGACCTGCTCACAGGACGGATCACCAGGAGTTTTCCCGGTGAGCGTGCTGGAGCGGGGATATGGGTTGAGGAGGGCAGTGATATCCATCCTAATGCTGAGCTCGAGGGGCCGGTGGTTATTGGCAGAAATTGCTTTATTGGTTCCAGGGCACGGGTAAAAGGGCCCTGCGCCATCGGCCAAGATTGCAGAGTCGGTGCGGATAGCCTTATTGAGAGGTCAGTAGTTTGGCAGAACACCCACCTCGGCCAGGGGGTGTCGCTCAAGAATTGTGTGATCGCGGAAAATGTAGTTATAGGAGAACGAACTCAGGTTAGGGAGGGTTGCGTCCTGGGCAGTAATGTGATCGTGGGGAGCAATCAAAGAATAGCCCAAGGCACCAAGGTTTGGCCTGAGGAAATTCACTCCTCTCCCAAGCCTACAAGGAGGTAAAGGTGCGCATCTTCATCACCGGTGTTACAGGGATGGCAGGCAGTCACCTTGCGGAATATCTGCTACAAGGGGAAGGGTTGGAGGTCTATGGCTCATTTCGCTGGCGCAGCAGAATGGATAACCTCGATAAGCTGAAAGAGGATGGGAGGCTAAACATCATCGCCAGCGACCTCGAGCCGACGCTGCCCAATAAAATCAATTCATCGAAACTTAACCTCATGGAGGCGGACATAACTGATCCATTCTCCATGAAGCGAGTGGTCGCCATGGTAAGACCGGATCGCATCTTTCATCTTGCCGCCCAAAGCTATGTCCCTGTCTCATGGATTGCCCCTGCGGAAACCCTCCACACAAATATCGTTGGAACGGTTAACCTCCTAGAGGCGGTGCGGGCCGCGGGTATCGACCCGATAATACATATCGCAGGCTCCTCTGAGGAGTATGGCTACGTCCTGCCCAATGAGCTGCCGGTGACGGAGTCCAATCCCCTTCGCCCCTTAAGCCCCTACGGGGTGAGTAAGGTAGCCCAGGAGATGCTCGCCTATCAATACTTCAGGAGCTATGGCCTGAAGACCATTGTCAGTCGTGGGTTCAACCACGAGGGACCGAGGAGAGGGGAGGTGTTCGTCACCTCAAGCCTGGCAAAGCAGATCGCTGAGATCGAGAAGGGGCTTAAAGATGCGGTACTCTATACCGGCGACCTTTCTAGCAAGCGAGACTGGTCTGATGTACGGGACTTCGTGAAGGCATACTGGCTGGTAGTAGAAAAGGGCACCCCCGGGGAGGTTTATAATATCGGCAGCGGTGTGGCAAGGGAGGTAAGGGAGATGCTTGATATGCTCCTGGGCATGACCGATGCCAGCATCGAGGTCAAGTTGGATCCCGCTCGGCTTCGTCCCTCCGATGCGAAGGTACTTATCTGCGACGCCACCAAGTTCCGTAAGTTCACCGGATGGCAGCCTCAAATCCCCTTCGAAAAGACCCTGAAGGACCTCCTAGACTATTGGCGAGAAAGGGTTTAGATTGGCCACTCCCATTAGATTTGGCACCGATGGCTGGCGAGGGGTTATCGCCGATGATTTCACCTTTGATAACGTGAGGATATGTGCCCAGAGCGTGGCCGATTACCTTAATGGTGCGGGTCTTGCCCCTCGAGGCCTGATTGTGGGTTATGATACCAGGTTCGCCTCCGAGGATTTCGCTGCCGCCGCCGCCGAGGTTGCTGCCGCCAATGGGATCAGGGTTCACCTTTGCCAAGAGGCTACCCCCATACCGCTAATTAGTTACGCCATCCTAGTGAAACAGGCTGGTGGGGCGATCGTGATCACTGCAAGCCACAACCCGGCAGCATGGAATGGTTTCAAGTACAAGCTGGAAAGCGCCTGCAGCGCCTCTCCAGAGGTTATCGCCGAGCTGGAGAGGCATATCTCCCGGATCCAGGCCAGTGGTATGGTGAAGCAGATGCCCCTGGATAAAGCACTAAATGAGGGAATAGTGGCGAGGTTCGACCCCTCCCCTCCCTATGTTCATCATATCGGGGAGTTGGTTGACCTGGAGAGGCTGCGCCAGAGCGGACTGAAGGTGCTGGTGGATTCGATGTACGGGGCGGGGATGGGATACTTCCGTAGCATTCTGAGCGGGGGCGCCACGGAGGTCACCGAGATACACGGCGAGCGAAATCCGCTATTCCCTGGCCTCCAGCCTGAGCCCATAGCCTCAAACCTGATCGAGCTTTCCGCCAGGGTGAAAGGGGACGGGGCCAGCGTGGGCCTGGCCACCGATGGCGATGCCGACCGCATCGGCATCCTAGATGAGCGGGGAGAATTTCTTACCCCCCTTCAGGTCTTTGCACTGCTTGCCCTATACCTTCTGGAGGTCTGCGACCAGCGTGGCGCCATCATCAAGACGATAACATCGACGAGCATGCTCTATCGATTAGGGGAGCTTTATGGGGTGCCGGTACACGAAACTGCCGTGGGCTTCAAGCATGTGGCCCCAAAGATGATCTCCGAGGGTGCCCTGATCGGAGGTGAAGAGAGCGGCGGCTTCGCTTTCCGCAGCCATATGCCGGAGCGTGATGGAATCCTCTCCGGCCTCTTCTTTCTCGACCTGATGGTCAGAGAGCAAAAGAGCCCCTCCCAACTAGTAGACTACCTCTTCAGCAAGGTGGGGCCCCACTACTACGAGCGTATTGACGTCGAATTCCCCGCTGGGGAAAGGGAAGCAATCACCCAACGCCTCTCTATTAGCAAGCCCAGCCATATCGAGAACACCACGGTCACCGGGTTAGATACCAGCGATGGCTTCCGCTTCTTGCTGGCGGATCGCACCTGGCTGCTCATCCGCTTTTCGGGGACCGAGCCTATTCTTCGCATCTACACCGAGAGCGATAGCCCCGCCCGGGTTAAGGAGCTCCTCGCCGCGGGAAGAAGAATGGCGGGGGTTTAGGTAATGGTAAACCTGGATGCCCACGAGGTGTACCAAAGGCTCGATACCTCTAATATGATAGGGCGAATCGGCGAATTGCCTAAGCAGTGTCTCCAGGCATGGCAGAGCGCTCTCGACCTCCCTCTGCCTTCTGATTACTCCAATGTGGACAAGGTAGTAATCCTGGGAATGGGGGGATCCGCTATCGGCGGTGACCTGGTACGCGCCTTGACCATGACGGAGGGTAAGATTACCGTCCTGGTGTATCGGGACTACAATCTACCCCAATTGGTAGATGAGCGGACCCTAGTCATTGCCTCCAGCTATTCCGGTGACACCGAGGAGACCCTCTCCGCCTTCTCCCAGGCTCTGCAGACACCCGCCAAGAAGCTGGCGATCACTACCGGGGGCAGATTAGAGACCCTCTCTGCAGAAAATGGCATTCCCGTGTTTACCTTCCACTATAAAGCGGAACCCCGCGCCGCCTTTGGCTACAGCTTCTTTTCAATCCTGGCATTTTTTCAAAAGCTAGGGCTTATCGCTATCAAGGAGCAGGATGTAGATGAAACGATAAGAGTTCTTGAGGATTTATCGCTAAGTCTGGACAAGGGTGTCTCGCTCAAGGTAAACCCGGCAAAGCAATTAGCCACCAAGCTTCTGGGGCGCTTGGTGACTATCTATGGGGCGGGTAACCTCTCCAAGGTGGCCTATCGCTGGAAGACCCAGTTAAACGAGTGTAGCAAGGTCTGGGCCTTCGCTGAGTGCTTTCCTGAGCTGAACCACAATGCTGTGGTCGGCTATAGATATCCCGCCTGGCTCGGCCAAAAGGCCTTCGTTATAATGCTGCGCTCCGCTTTACTTCATCCCCGCATCCTAGTCCGCTATACGGTTACTTGTGAGCTCCTTGCCGAGGCTGGGATTACCCATGAGGTGGTGGAAGCTAAAGGTGATAGCCCGCTGAGCCAGATGATGAGCTCGGTGCTGCTGGGCGACTATGTTAGCTACTACCTGGCACTACTGAATGGGGTTGACCCCTCCCCAGTTTCCGCCATCGATTATCTGAAGGGACGACTCGCTGAAGCCGAGATGTAGTGCTGAAATAGAAAGCATTTCTGCAGAAAGGGGTACCGGTATGGATTTTAGATTTACTCCGGAGGAAGAAGCGTTTCGGCAAGAGGTACAACAGTTTATAGAGGAGGAGCTGCCATCGGGTTATTGGGGAGGGTTGGAGAGCGAATTTGACCCTGACCGGTTTGATCTTACCAAGCGGATAGCGAGGAAGCTAGGGGCTAAGAAATGGCTTGCCATGAACTGGCCCAAAGAGTACGGCGGGCTGGAGGCCTCTACAATTAAACACATGATCTTTAAGGAGGAGGCGGCCTATCACCAATTACCCGGTATCGATATGGGGGTCGGCGGGATAACCTGGGTTGGCCCAACCCTGCTTATTCTGGGCACTGATGAGCAGAAGAAGGAACATCTGCCGCCACTGGCAGTCGGGGAAAAGTGGTGGTGCACCATGTATAGCGAGCCCGGCGCTGGCTCGGACATGGCTAATGTGATGTGCCGTGCTGTACTTCAGGGAGATGAGTACATCATAAATGGGCAGAAGGTATGGACTAGCGCCGCTCATATTGCCGATTGGGGCTGGCTGCTGGTCAGGACCGATCCCGATGCAGACAAAAAGCACCACGGCATCAGCCTGCTCCTTATCGATATGGAGACACCGGGCATTACAGTGCGCCCGCTGTTAAACATGGCTGGCCATCGCTTTTTTAACGAGGTCTTCTTCGACGATGTGCATGTCCCCAAAAGGAACTTGATAGGTGAGGAGAATCGCGGCTGGTATCATTGTATGATCGCAATGGCTTTCGAGAGGACCATGGGCGTTATGATCGCTGCTGCCGCCCGGCGACTAGTTGAAGAACTTATAAGGTTTGTTAAGGAAACTGAGGTTAACGGACAGCCTCTGGGAAAAGACCCCTCTATTAGGCAAAAGCTTGCGGAGCTGGCCATTGAGGTCGAGATTGCTCGCGTGATGGGCTATCGCATCGTTTGGCAGCAAACAAAAGGAGATCTCCCCGGTTATGAAGCCCCCATGATTAAGGTGTTCGCCTCTGAAACCCTACAGCGGATTACCGACGTGGGAACCCAGATTATGGGCCTCTATGGGCAGCTATGGCTAGGCTCAAAATGGGCGCCCCTTGGAGGGATGATGCCAGATATGTATATGAACTCAGCTGGTATGCTCATCGCCGCGGGCACCTCGGAGATCCTGCGCAACATCATCGCTGAGAGGGGGCTGGGGCTACCCAGGAGCATCTGAGATTTTATCGCTTGGTATATTGCTTTGCTTTGCGGGCACGGACCAGCCCGTATTTCTTTCGTTCCTTCACTCGAGGGTCACGGGTAAGCAGCCCATAACTACGCAGTAGTGGACGCAGGTTCCCATCAGCCACCACCAGGGCGCGGGCAATCCCGTGTCGGATGGCACCGGCCTGCCCCACATACCCGCCCCCAGTCACCTTAACGCTAATACTGAACCTTTCCTGGCTATCGGTTACCACCATCGGCTCTATGATCGCCTTCCTGAGCCTCTCCTGAGGTATTAGCTTCTCATAGGGCTCGCCATTGATAACAATGGCGCCCGCCCCCGGAAACAGCCTCACACGAGCCACCGCGTTCTTCCTTCTTCCCGTGGCATAATAGTAGCCCTTATCGTTCAACCACGCCTCCTCTTCGGTACGTCCCCATCTGGAGCGTCACCTCCCTTGGATTTCTCCACCTGAGCTTGGTGGGGATGCGTATCTCCCGTATAGACCTTAAGCCTCCTCATCATATCCCGGCCCAGCCGATTGTGTGGAATCATCCCCTTCACAGCAGATTCGATCACCCGAGTGGGGTGGGTCTCTATCATCTTGGCAAAGGTGGTGCCCTTGAGTCCGCCGGGATAATTAGAATGACGATAGTAAAACTTTTGCTGAGCCTTGTTACCGGTCACCCCGACCTTAGCCGCATTTACCACGATGACGAAGTCCCCAGTATTCAGGTGAGGGGAGTATATAGGCTTGTGTTTGCCCAAGAGCAGTGTGGCTACCTCTGATGCCAGCCGACCCAGGGTCCTCCCCGAGGCATCGAAAACATGCCACTGGGGCGTGAGGTCCGAGGATTTCGTTCTATAAGTCTTCATTTCACCCCATTAGTGTAATTAACCTTCAAAAGACACAGCCCATGTGGCGGGAGGGCAGGCCCCGCTTGAGTGGGCTTTTTTGATTGCAAAATATCGTAAAAGGCTGCCACATCGCTCTTCCCCAGTCCCACCTTCACCAGGGCGCCCATGGTATTGCGTACCTGATGGGGTAGGAATGAATTGGCCACCATATGGCAGCGCACTAAATCGCCCTCTATTGCCACCATCGCCCGATAAACGGTACGCACCGTATTCTTTCCACCGTTGAGAGAGCTGGCAAAGGGGGCGAAATCATGTGTCCCCAAAATGACCTGGCAGGCCTCGTTCATCGCTGCAACCTCAAGGCGCCTGGGCACAAAATAGGCACTCCTCCGTAGTAGAGGAGAAGGGGTCGCGCTATTCCAGATGTAGTAGCAATACTCCCTGCTAAAAGCATCTCTCCTGGGATCGAAATCATCGTTCACCACAAAAGCATCCCTAATAGCAATATCCTCTGGCAGATAATAGTTTAACGCATGGACAATGGTTTTGGGGGGAAGTGGAGAATGGGAGGGAAAGGCAACCACCTGCCCTTTAGCGTGAACCCCCCGGTCGGTACGTGAGGCATATGAGGTGCGAATCTTCTTACCGGTAACCATCATCAGGGCACGCTCAAGCTCACCCTGAATGGTAGGCACCCTTTCCTGAATCTGAGATCCATGGTATCTGGTGCCTTCATATTCCATAATAAGGGCGATCTTCATAATTACTCCACCAATTCCAGCTGTGCCATGCGCGCGCCATCGCCATGGCGAGGGCCAATTTTAATTATCCGAGCATAGCCACCAGGGCGCTGTGCATACAAGGGGGCAAGCTCATCAAACACTTTCGTCACCACCTTCTTATCGGTTACAAATGCCAGCGCCTGGCGACGGCTATGTAGGGTGCCGCCCTTGCCCAGTGTAATTATCCTCTCTGCCATGCCCTGGACCTGTTTCGCTTTGGCCTCGGTGGTCACTATCTTTCCATATCTCAAAAGATCGGTTACCAGGTTCCGATACATCAAAACCCGGTGACCTGTCGGCCTGGAGAGTCTTCGACCGGCAACACGGTGCCTCATGCGCTAAACTTCCTCCTCTGGTCCATCTTCAGCCTGGCCGCCCTCCTCTTCCTCACCCTCCTCTAAGACGAAACCCTTCGCCCTAAGCTGCCCCATCACCTCCTCCATCGTCTTCTCCCCGAAGTTTTTTATGTCAAGCAACTCCTTCTCGCTCTTCTCAAATAGCTCCCCTGCCTTAGTGATCCCAGCCCTCTTCAAGCAGTTAAAGGTTCGCACGGAAAGGCCAAGCTCCTCAATAGGCACATTGTATTGCTCCAGAGGGATGGGAAGGCGAGGCTGTTTTTCCCCCACCCGTAACGGGACCCTAGCGAGTTCATAAAATAGCTGCAGTTCTTCAATTAACAGACGGGCGCTCCGGCTCACCGCATCAACCGGGGATATGGTTCCATCAGTCCACACGTCGAGGATCAACCTCTCGTAGCTGATTTGCCCCAAGCTGATGTTCTCGATACTATAATTGACCTTGCGCACGGGGGTGAAGACAGCATCAAGGGGAAGCACCCCTAGGGGAAGACCATCGCCCTGGCCCGTCGAGCGATAGCCCTGGCTTGCAGGCCGATATCCCTTACCCTGTTCCACATTAAACTCCACGATCAGCTTGGCCTCGGGGGAATCCAAGGTGGCCAGGTGAAGCTCGGGATTCGCCACCTCAAACTCGGCCGAGGGCTCGATGTCACCAGCTAGAACGTGACCCTCGCCCTCAGCTTTAAGGATTAGTTGACCCCCCGCGGATGAAAGGGGACGGAGCCTAATCGCCTTGACTTTCAGGAGGAAGTCTATAGTGTCCTCCTTCATGTAGGGGACAGTAGAGAACTCGTGCTGCAACCCCTCGATCCTGATCCACGTTACCGCGGCACCGGGGAGGGCGCTAAGCAGCGCCCGACGCAGGGCATTGCCAATAGTAATGCCAGAGCCCCTCTCAAGAGGCTCGGTGACGAAGCGGCCATATTTGTCAGAGATTTCTGCACATTCTATTTGAGGCATGACGATTTCAGACAAGTAGCTACCTCCAAAAAACTATCGGGAATAATACTCCACGATGACTTTCTCATCAATCCTAAGGTCGATGTCACTGCGGTTGGGCATGGACATGACTCGACCCGAGAGCTGTTCACTATCCAGGCTCAACCACTGGGGAACTATCTTATCCGCGATCTGCTCAGCCATCCTCTTGTAGTACTCCGTTCTGGTGCCCTTTTCCCACCACGCGATCACGTCCCCCACCCTAACCCCGTAAGAGGGGATATTCATCTTACGCCCATTAATGGTAATATGGCCATGGCGTACTATCTGGCGAGCCTGCCTTCGCGAGTCAGCGAAACCAAGGCGGTAGACCAAGTTATCAAGCCTCATCTCTAGAATCTGGAGCAGGTTTTCGCCGGTGACCCCGGACTGTTTCTCCGCCTCAGCGAAATGCCTGCGAAACTGCCTTTCCAGCACTCCGTAGGTATGCCTCGCCTTCTGCTTCTCCCTCAATTGTAGACCGCGGTCGGATATTTTTCGGCGCTGCGGTCGCTGCCGGCCAGGGGGCAGACTGCGCCGCTCCACGGCGCACTTTCGGCTGGTGCACCTCTCCCCTTTTAACATCAGCTTCTCGTTCTGCCGCCGGCAGAGCCGACAAACCGGTCCTATGTAGCGTGCCATTTTTTTCGCTCTACTCCTTCTCCCAAACAGGGTCAAAGGCCATGGGTAGCCTCCATCCTGGTGAAGTTTGTGGTCATACCCTCCTCCTCTTTCTGGGGCGGCAGCCATTGTGGGGGATAGGAGTTACATCCCTGATCCCGGTAATCGTGAGCCCTGCCGCCTGGAGGGAGCGGATCGCCGCTTCACGCCCGCTACCCGGCCCCTTCACATAGACCTCAACCTGCCTTAGCCCGTGCTCCATCCCCCTCCTCGCCGTCTGTTCTGCAGCTAGCTGCGCGGCATAGGGAGTTCCCTTGCGCGATCCCTTAAAGCCAGCGGTGCCTGAACTCCCCCAGGCGATGGCATTGCCCGAGGGGTCGGTAAGGGTGATGATGGTATTGTTGAAGGTGGATTGGATATAGGCGCGACCTTTGGGTATGGCCTTTCTTTCCCTTCTTTTAACCCGGGTCGGTTTCTTCTTGTCTGGCATAGCGCTCCTTTACTTCCTGGTCACGGTGCGGCGGCGCCCGGCGACGGTCTTGCGTGCACCCTTTTTTGTTCGAGCGTTAGTTCGGGTTCGCTGCCCGTGAACGGGTAACCCACGGCGATGCCTGATGCCACGGTAGCTACCGATCTCGATGAGCCGCTTAATGTTGAGATTGACCTTGCGCCTCAGTTCTCCTTCCACCTCGTGATCGCGATCGATAACCTCTCGAATCCGGCTGACATCCCCCTCGCTGAGATCCTTGACTTTGGTATCAGGGTCGACTCCGGTTTGCGCCAGGATCCTCTGGCTCACGCAGCGTCCTACACCATAGATGGAACACAATCCAATCTCGACTCGTTTGTTCTTGGGGAGATCTACCCCTGCTATCCTTGCCATCTTTTGATCCTTCTCGTTTCGCCCCTATCTACTTGCTTTACCCCAGCCGAAAAAAGGAAACTATCCCTGCCTCTGCTTATGTCTTGGGTTCTCGCAGATTACCCGGACCACGCCCTTTCTCTTCACCACCTTACACTTTTCACATCGCCGCTTAACTGAAGCTTGAACCTTCATTCTTCGCCACCTACGTCGCACATAAATCTATCTAAAACGATAGGTAATCCTGCCCCTGCTTAGGTCATATGGGGAAAGCTCCACCAATACCTTATCGCCAGGAAGGATCTTGATGTAATGTATTCTCATCTTACCCGATATATGTGCCAGCACCTTGTGCCCATTGGCCAGCTCGACACGGAACATAGTGTTGGGCAAAGGCTCAACCACTTTCCCCTCGACCTCAATAGCTTCCTTCTTGGGCATATCTTACGCCTAACCAAGACTGGTGAGTATCTCTGCCCCGCCGTCCTCGATCGCAATAGTATTCTCGAAATGCGCGCAGAGGCTACCATCGGCGGTAACTACGGTCCACCCATCGCCGTATACTTTAGTGCGCCATCCTCCAGCGTTCACCATGGGTTCCAGAGCCAGGGTCATCCCCCTTTGGAGAAAGGGTCCCTGCCCCGGGGAACCGTAATTTGGTATCTGGGGGTCTTCGTGCATCTGGCGGCCGATGCCATGTCCAACATATTCACGCACTACAGAGAAACCTCGCGATTCTGCAAATGACTGGATCGCCGCCGAGATATCCCCTAAACGGGCGCCACTTCGGGCACTAGCGATCCCCGCGCTCAGCGCCCCCTCGGTTGCCTCCAGAAGCGCCTTAGCATTGGGGCTGATCCGCCCCACCCCTACAGTGATAGCAGCATCGCCATGAAATCCCTTAAACAGCGCGCCGAAATCTAAAGAAACAATATCCCCTTCTTCAAGTACACGCTTCCCCGGGATGCCATGAACCAGTTCCTCATTAACGGAGACGCACAAGCTGGCAGGGAAGCCCCGGTATCCTTTAAAGGATGAAGTGGCACCATGCCGACTCAGTTCATGAACCGTAATGGTGTCCAATTCCTCAGTGATAATACCAGGTTCAATCCTTTTCTTCAACACATCAAGTATAGCAGCCACAATCCTCCCCGCCTTTCGCATGATGTCGATCTCCTGTGACGATTTAACGATTATTCCCATTTCAATCCTGGGGGAGGGCCGCGACAAGCCTCTCGCCTATCTCGCTGATCTCCCCCTGTCCATTGATCTCCACCAGTTTGCCCGCTTTCTCATAGTAGTCGATGAGCGGTGCCGTCTCCGCAAAGTAGACCTCAATTCGCTTTTTTACCGTCTCGGGTAAGTCATCGGGGCGCTGATAAAGCTCGCCGCCGCACCGGTCACACCTGCCCGCTACCTCTGGCGGTGAGGATACCCGGTGATAGGGTGTCTGGCAGCTTCGACAGATAAACCGACCGCTCAAGCGCCTCACCAGCTCCTCTGTGGCAACCTTGATATAAAACACCCGATCAATATCCTCCCCCCTTTCCCCCAGCGCCATATCCAGGGCCTTGGCTTGTTCCAAGGTTCTGGGGAAGCCATCGAGAATAAACCCTCTAGCACAATCCGGAGCGGCAACGCGCTCCAGTATCATCCTTATCGTTATCTCGTCAGGAACCAGGAGCCCCTTTTCCATGTAAAACTTCGCCTGCCTCCCCACCTCATCCCCCCTACTTGCCGCCTCACGAAACAGGTCGCCGGAGGCAACATGAGCAATGCCCAGCCTCTCAGAAATTATTCCCGCCTGGGTCCCCTTCCCCGAGCCCGGGGCACCTAAAAGCACAGAACGCACACGAAACCATCCTTACTTGAGAAAACCTTCATAGCGTCGCATCATGAGCTGAGCCTCCAGTTGCCTCATTGTATCCAGGGCCACACCGACCACAATTAGCATGCCGATGGATGGTAAAATCAAAACCTGAACGCCGGTTATATTTTGAACAATAAAGGGCGATATTGCCACAAAGGCTAGAAACAGGGCGCCACCCCAGGTGATCCTGGTGATCACCCGATTAAGGAATTGCTGGGTAGTCCTGCCCGGGCGAATTCCAGGCACGAAAGCCCCCTGCCGCTGCAGTGTCTCCCCCAGGTTTTGCTGCTGAAAGATTATCATGGCATAGAAGAAGGTGAAGCCCAGTACCAGGAAAAAGTACATTGCCCAATATAACCCGCTTGTCGAGGAGAAGAGATTCTGAATGGTGTTGGCGAAATTGGCAGCCTCACCCGGTGGAGCGGCGAAGAAGCTGGCGACCACCCCGGGGAAGATCAGCAGCGCCATGGCGAAGATCACTGGAATCATCCCCGCCGAGTTTACTCTAATTGGAATGTGGGTGCCACCAGATTGCCGATACATCCGCCCCCCACGATACAGGCTCCTGGCATACTGCACCGGAATGCGTCGGTGAGCCTCGGTAAAGATAACGATGGTGACCAGAATGGCCAGGGCTAAGCCGAGGAAAATGAATAATCCCCACAGTTCCCCTCCAGCCAGGTAGCCTCTTCCAATCATCTCCGGCAAGCTGGCAACGATTCCAGCAAAGATTATCAGGGAAATGCCATTACCAATGCCATATTCGGTGATCAGCTCCCCCAGCCACACAAGGAACATCGTCCCTGCGGTCATTGCCAGCACCATGGTGACTGTGGGAATGAGCGCATCCCCGGAGAAGCCGATACTATTCGCGGGGAAGATGCCCTGCCCCTGTAGCATTATCAACTGACCGTAACCCTGGAGGGCTGCCAAGGGCACGGTTAGCCAGTGAGTGTACAGGTTAATCCTCGCCCTCCCCGC
>Ga0114919_10001039_pt1 | contig 22303 bp, 40 predicted proteins | sample BlataG_FD_88682 | JGI IMG/M metagenome (GOLD analysis project Ga0114919, IMG submission 88682) | Deep subsurface microbial communities from Black Sea to uncover new lineages of life (NeLLi) - Black_00105 metaG | ecosystem: Environmental > Aquatic > Marine > Oceanic > Sediment | place: Atlantic... | reverse complement strand
CTTCCGGTCGTTCGCAAAGATGAAGTCTGCGAATCGGAAGAGGTCCAAAAGCGCGTACGCGATAAGGTTGCCTTCCTTCGGGGGCAGCTCTTCAGCGGCACCATCTACCTGCTCGAGCTGCAGCACCGCTTCATGATCTCGGAGTAAAGCCATGGCGCTCGATAAACTACTTCAGGAAAAGCGAGATGAGCTTCGGGCTTTCTCGCAGGCGTTCGGACTTCGAGATGACTGGCACGAGCCAGACAATCAGTCCGTGGTCGCACGCGTTGTCGGCGATCATCTCGACAACGCTTTTGGAGAGCACATCTCCTTCTTGGCTGTCGAGGAAGGACGCCAGGAGTTCGTGGTCATTATCCAGTGCAACGACACCGAGCTGGCCAAGGATAAAGGCGTCAATCGAACGCTCTCCATCAACCTCGCTACGCTACTAGCGCTCGCCTGCGATAAGGGATAATCGTGCCACTGCTCGTCAGAATCGGGAAGATGGGGCGAGATGCTGCGCGCCGTTGCCTTCGGGACATGTGGCAGCGTCGGCTTGGCGGCCGCAAGGTCAGCATGACCGACGGCTACACCGACGGATTCTACGACGGGGTGCGCTGGGCGGCAGCGAGGGGAATCGACGCTGCCGGGTACGACATACGAGAAATTGTGCTCGAAACTTTCGAGCTTACGGAAGACGACGTCGAAGACCTCGATATCTGATGGACGAGGAGACCACCAAGCTCCTTGTCGTTTTGCAGAACGCATACGACAAGGGGACACTCGCCGAGGGGTTCAACTCCGCTCGATGGAAATCCGAGCTGGCTCGCTCGCTGACCGGTCGGAAGTTGGCGCGTGGAATCCCCGAGGGCGCGTGGAGGGTCTCCTACACGAACGCGAGCCCGATCCTCGGCGCCGGTCCCAGCTCGAAGCCTCCGGCCTGCCACAGCCATCTCAAGCGCGCGGTGAGGCGCGCCAAGCCCGACATCGTCCTCGCTGGAGGGCTTGTCGCTGAACGCGCGTGCGTAGAGGTCTGGTCGGGACCGCTGCTGGCGATCCCCCACCCGGCTTGCCGCGTGCTCACGAACGATGCTCTGGACCAGTGCCGCCAGATTCTCGAGAGCTGGCCGCAGACGCAAATCGTGTTCAGGTCTGCTATACGACAGCTGCGAGGCGGCACTGAACTCGTCGCCCTCTTCTGAAGGCAAGACCATGGATATCCCCAGAACAAGCGGCGCCGTTGTTACCGGACCTGGTATCGAAATCCTCATCGAGAATGAGGAGATTGAGATCGATCCCTACGAGCCCGAGAACGTCTCGAGCAACAGCATCGACCTGCGCTTGCACGAGATGCTGCGCGTGTACGAAGTCGGTTACTACAAGCATCGAAGGTTTCACGATCCTCATCTCGGCATTGCTGGCTCCGGGCCCACGCTCGATATGCGGGAAGCGAACGGAACCCGAGACCTGGAGATTCCGGAAGAAGGCCTCGTTCTCGTTCCCGGCGTCTTGTACCTCGGTCGTACAGTGGAACGCGTGGGCGCGCACAGGTACGTTCCCTGGTTCGACGGCCGCTCGAGCGTGGGACGGCTGGGGATTCATGTCCACTGCACGGCCGGGCGCGGGGACACGGGGTGGTTCGGAACGGTGACGCTGGAGATCCACGTCGTCCATCCGGTTCGAATCTACGCCGGCTCTCGAATCTGCCAGGCCACGTTCCTGACGACTGTCGGCAAGGTTCGCCCGTACAAGGGCCGATACCAGGATCAGGTCGATCCAACGGCCTCGAGATTCCACATGCCGATCAGCTCCCAGGGGAAGAAGGAAGAATGATGGAGACGCAAACGGAAATCAATAAGAGACCCTCGCTCTTCGAGGACATCATCAAGATGATTCTCGATACGGCGAAGGAGGCTCGCTACGAGGCCGTCAATCCACTCAACTATGGCCCTGCGTTCTTCGGCAAAGACGGAAGCCTACTTCCGGCGGAGGAGATTGCGAAGGCGCATCCGAAACGATGGGGCGGCATCCGAGATGTCGAGGACGAGGGCTCTGGAGAGAGGATCGGTTACGACAACCGGGTGCCGAGGAAGTACCCGCGGGATATCGTCTACGTCTCGGTCGACCAGATCTCCCGTCACTATGGAGGTCATGAAGAGGGCGGGTGGTGGTACGACGCTGGTCATGCGGTCGAGCAGATTCCCGTGCTTGTTCGATACAAGCTCGTCGACGGAACGACCGTCATCGACGATGAGCCGTGGATCGACGACGAAGAGCGCGCGGCACTCGAGGAGATCGCCATTCTGTGGGAAGTCGAGTACGACTTCAACTCGAACCATCAAAGCTCGATGCGGCCTAGTGATTTCGACTACTGGCTCCGGGCGAGCCTCGAACCGACCAAGGTATGGTCGGACTACCGCCCATACCGCTAGGCTTCGCTCATGCCGACGGTTCCTCCAGCTTGCCCCCGATGCAAGGGCTCGCGCGTGCTCGTCGTCCTGTACACGGAAGAGGAGTGGCCGGACGCACCGGTGGGGCTTGACTTCATCAAGCCTCGGCCGATTTGTCCGGATTGCAATGGCAGGGGGACCCTTGAGGAAGAAGAGCTTGGCGAGTACGAGCTACCTCCGGAGATCAAGAAGCTCGTGTCTGAAAACCGCCCATCCGACGACATCAAGGCGTTCGATTCTCATCCACTCGAGGCTTTCGAGGACGAGAAGCCGAAGATTCATTTCAGTCCAGACCAGCAGGCTGCCATCGACAGCGTGATGGCTTGGATGGACACGCGTGAAAAGCGGAAGTCCCTCGGCGGCTACGCGGGCACGGGGAAGACGACTATCATCTCGCACTTGCTCCGAACGATTGGCACAGGTGCCATCAGCGTGTGTGCGCCGACCGGCAAGGCGGCGGCCGTGCTTCGGAGCAAGAACGTCCCAGCGACGACGCTGCACAAGCTCGTCTACATGCCGCAGTACTACTGCTCGATTCACGGCATCGTGAAGTCGAAGGCGGAAAAGAAGAAGGTTCGGAGGTGCAACAGGTGCGGTCGCGCGCTGAAGGTCTCGTGGGTTCGGGTGCCCTACATCGATGCTGAACTCGTCATCGTGGACGAGTCCTCGATGCTCAACCTGTCGATGGTGGAGGACGTCGAGTCCCTGGCTTCGAAGATCCTCTACGTCGGTGACCACGGGCAGCTCGAACCGATCGGCCGAGACCCAGGCATCATGCAAGAGCCTGAGATTCGGCTCGAGGAGATTCATCGGCAGGCCGCGCACTCGGGCATCATCCAGCTTGCGCACCACATGCGCCAGGGATGGGACCCGCGCAGGTGGGATCCCGGCACCACCACCGACGCCCGAGTCGCCGTCGTCCGCAAGCTCGTGCCGAAGATGCTCAACACCTTCGACATCATCCTGTGCGGCTACAACAAGACCCGCAAGGCGGTGAACGCCGGCATTCGAAGAGTCCGCGGATTCAAGGGTGTGCTGCCCGAGCCAGGCGAGCGACTCATCTGCCTCCAGAACGACACTGACCTCGGAGTTTACAACGGGCTCCTTGTCACCGTCGTTCGTCGACGCGAAAGCGATGAGCTTCCAAAGTACGACCTCGTCGACGACGTGGGGAACACGTACGACGACATCCATGTGCTGCCCGAGCAGTTCGTGGAAGAGAAGAAGATCGAGCACGCGCCGAAGGGGATTGGCCTATTCGATTTCGGATACTGCTTGACGGTCCACAAATGCGTCAGAGGAGACACTCTTGTACAAACAGATAGGGGTTGGTCAAGGATTGATCGCCTTGCGGAATCCAAAGGTTTAGTCTCCACTGCTTACGGACCGCAGGCTTTTTCGGATTTTGTCAGAGTAGGCAGATCGAGGCTTTTTACCCTGACTTGCGAGGGAGGGTACTCCGTATCTGTAACCCCTGATCATAGAATTAGGGTTTGGAAAAACGGAAAATGGGATCTGATAAGATCTGATCAGATCGAGTGCGGTGACTTTCTGAGACTGAAGCTCGGAGGAGAGCGTCCGGAACCCGCACGCAAAATAAAAATGCCACCGGCTCCCCCCTCTGATACTCGAGCGAAGCGAGTCAAAATTCCGAGATCTCTCTCGAGCGATCTGGCAGAGTTTCTAGGATTGATGGTTTCTGATGGAACCATATTCGACAGTGGGATCAGGCTCGCAAAGCGTCACGATGACGTTGTCGAAAGATTCGCCGAACTCGGCAAGAAGATATTCGGAATCGAACCGAATATAACTCAAGTCCAAGGCACCCCTGCCGCAGAATTTATCTCGGTACAGATTTCGAGATGGCTCAAGCTTGTTGGGGGAATGACGCCTCACGAAAAGCGAATGCCATCATGCATTCTTGCGTGCAGATCCGACTTGAGGTCTGCGTTCTTGCGAGGCCTGTTCGCTGACGGAACAGTAAACTTGAAGTCGCGCACGAATGGCACGGTGGTAGCAGATCATATTGAGTGGGCGAACAAAGATCCAGCTTTTGTGCGAGCGATTCAAGTTATCTTACTTGAGTACGGGATCATCTCAGGTATAAACCTGAGAAAAAAGACTCCCTCTCTGTACATTTACAGTCGAAGCATTCACGTGTTCGCTAACATCATCGGGTTCGTATCCGAGTTCAAGCAGTCAAGGGCGCGCATGCCAATCGCCCAAGAGACCAAGTACAGAATCCCGATCGACCCAAGAGACTTCAGTTATAAGAACAGCTTCGAAGGAAATGCAAAGACAAGGGGATACATCACTCGAGAATCTGCTCGCGGCATTGAAAGAATGTCCGAAGCCCTGAGTTTTCACTACGTGAGAGTTTCGGATGTAAAAGAAGAATTTGGCGAGGCCTACTGTCTTACAGTTCCTGAATCTGGAAGCTTCCTTCAAAATGGATTTGATGGGTCGAACAGCCAGGGCAGCGAGTGGGACAAGGTCTGCGTGCTCGAACAGATTGCTGCTTCTTGGAGTCCAGCGCGGTGGAGATATACCGCCGCCACAAGAGCAGCAAAGAAACTCGAGTATTGGCTACCTGAAAGAGGAGTATGATGAGGCAGGAAAGCAGAAAGAGCAGCATCAACATCACCGTCATCGATATGACGACGGCGCTCACGGAGGTCTTCGAAGAGTTCAAGCTCAAGAAGCCTGACCTGTTCCCCGAGGGGGTGACCGGACTGCAGGCGCGCGGAACGAAGTGGGGGTACGTCGAAACGACGAAGGGGCTGTACCTCCTCGACGAGGAAGCGTGCGGGCCCAATGGTCGGGAAGAGCCCGCGCAGGAAGGCGAACGCATCATGGTGCCCGTCTACTTCAAGGGTCTCGGCGGCATCTCGCTCGACCGCGACCTCGAGCTGAAGCTGACGCCGGCGGAGATTCGCGACCTCCCCAATCTCGGAACCGAGAACTTCGCGGACTTTGTCCGCCGATTCGGAGCCCGGCTCGAGGGCAACTTCTGGAGATGGAATCGCCATCTCCAGGCCGAGATGGCGGAGGCGAAGTCGGCGTGACGTCGCCGGTTTCGATTCACATCGAGTTCGAGTACGCCGACGACGAATCCTGCAACGTTTTTGCGCAGATCGATGATGGGCCAAGGCTCGTCCACGATGCTGACAGAGGATGGATCAAGGAGGAGCATTGCGATGGCAATGCTTCTTTTTGGCCTTCAGCAAAATCGGCCCTCTTTACGGTAACCCAAGAACTCATGGATATGGTGATCGAGTGAGCGACAAGAAGGACATGGAGATCCAGGAGCTTCGAGCGCTGCTCGAGCAACGAGACAAGATGATCGACCGTTACGACGAGATCCTGATGGGCCTCGCGCTCGGAAAGCCCGAGGCCATCGTCAAGAATCTATTCAACCTCGACAGCGTCGAAGGTGCCATCATCAAGCTCGACAGCGTCGAGGCGTCCGGTCGCATCGGATACGGAGCTTGGAAGAGCGAGGACTCGTACAAGGCGGAGGAGTTCCCCGACAAGGCGGGGGTGACGGGCGCTTTCGCCTCCGGGCCCGAGCAAGCCGAAGAGGCCGTGAAGCGGATGGCTGCCGCGCTCAAAGAGGCGCCTGAGCCCGATGAACCGCTCACGATGCCGACACTCCACCTCAACGGGAGCGGGTACAGGAACCTCGACAAGCAGTACCGTGAGGCGCTGACGAAGATCGAGGAGGCCTACGATTCGATCCCGGTTCCGCACGCGCGGGATTACTACGTCCAAGATGACGGCGCCTTCGAACGCGCTCGAGATCAGTTCCAGAAGCGAAGCGAGAATCTGATGGCGGTACGGAACGAGCTTCACGAGATCTACCGCGACATTCAGAAGCAGAACAGGGGATAGTGATGATGGGTTTGTTTAGGCGAAAAGGACTAAAGATCTTCGGCTGCAGCGATGACCTCGTCGAGCTGCGCGGCGTGGTCGACAACGAGATCGGCTGCTTCGACGAAGACGTCAAGCTTCGCATCGGCACCGAGCACAAGGGGCTCTACGTCACGATGAAGTTCGGACGCAACAGCACCCCGACCTGGTCGATGGAGATCGAGCAAATCGATGAAAACACTCCCATCCCATGGGATTGCCTCCTCGGGCAATACAAAAGCCACTATGGGAACACGTACTCTCCCTTGCTCCACATCGACTGCCCTTCCCGCACCACCGTCATGCGCATGGAAGACGGGCGCGCTCACCCGCTATGAGCCACACATCGATGGTCGGGCAATGGGTCGACGTTCGCCGCGACGACCTCGGCCTTCCACCGGTCCGCGGCGAAGTGATGACCGTCAACCAAGAGGGCGCGCTACATGTCCAGGTCGCCTTTATGTGGATTGAAGAAAAGCGGAAGTGGGAAGACCGTAGGCATCAGCGCTGCAACCCGATCATCGTCGCGCATCCCGGATTCTCCAACATCTGCGTTCTGCACGATTCGGAAAATCACGAAATCGACGAGATCGAAGTCCCAGATCTAGAACCCTACTTTCCAAAGAAAGGTTGATCCATGTACATTGCAAATGTTCGCGTTCGATTCGAAGGGGATGGACTCTTCGTCATTCAAAAGAAGATCGAAGAAGCTCTCAAGGCGATTGAGGGATTCGATCACATCGACGATATCGCCGTCAGGCATATCCCAAGCCATGTCTACGCCAAGGCGAAAGTGATGGATCTTTCCGATAACCAGCACAAGTTCGTCGAGGACGCCGTTGCAGCAGGACTCGAGATCGACTGGAACTACAGTGGCCGCGGCATGTACGGCAAGGGCTGCCCCGCTGTCCGCGTCGGCGAGTACGAGGAATTCGAGACGACGTCTAGATGCTCGAAGGACAGACTGGGCCTCGGTACGGTCTACTACGCGAGGTATTGACCTCTTTGACTTCTTATCCTAATCTGCTTTGACTCACGGGGATGCACTGGTTTCGACGTGGGTAAGGAGATTGCAGTTGCGCGTGCCGGGGCCCTAACCGCCGGCTCAAAAACGGACAGGGAAAACACAGCTGCCGCAAACGACAGCAACTACGACATCGCGCTCGTCGCGTAGTCGCTACCCAAACCAAGGTGCTGCAGTAGGCGCGGGTAGACAAGCACAGCAGCTTACCGGAGATGGTGCCGTGACCGTCGAAGGGAAATCTTTACACGGACAGTGTCCAGAGAGGCGTGTCGGAAGCGCAAGTGTCTGGGCTGCCATCCAAATACTCCGACTACACGCGTAGACGCTGCTTTCAATAGACTGACGGACTCGGGTTCGACTCCCGACATCTCCACCCGCTAGGAATCGAACCGCCCTCCGCAAGGAGGGCGGTTTTTGTATTTGGTCTAGGAACTATGCGAGTACGAATCGAAGGAACCATCGACATCTCGGACGAGGAAGTCATCATCGCGCTCGAAAGCAAGAAGTTCGAGAGCCGCGACGACATGCGTGCGAACATCGAGGGCGCTGAGTTCAGCGTCGTCGTCGACGGCGTGAAGTGGAACTTGACCATTCATGACGCAGAAGTGGAGTGATGATGAGCGAGAATCGACCAGAATCCGAGAAGACCATCGGCACGTACCTCAAGGAGTTCAGCGATCAGATCGCGCCGCTCGAGAAGCTTTACGAGGAGATCAAGAAGCTCTCTGAGTCGACGGGGATCTACAGCGTCGGCAAGACCCGATGCTTGGAGATGATGGGGGATCTCCACAAAGAGATTAGACTTCTCAAGAAAGCACGGCGCGATATGACGAAGGGCAACCCCTCGCCCGTTCTCGTCTGCCCTCACTGCGGATACGACGGCGAGTTCGATGTCGAGCGCCCCGAGCATGACGGATTTCGCACGCTCGAGCCGCTGCTGTCGCCGCGGATGATTCTCGAGTACAAGGACCAGACGCTGACGCTGTCCGATCCCGATGACTCTCACGATCCGTTTGACATGATCGGCGACCCCCTGTGGTACGCCGCGGTCGACGAAGAGAAGAGTGAGGCCTATCGGGAGATGCGGAAGTTCATGCGAGGAAACTGGCTGATTCTCTGCGGAAAGTGCCTGGGCTACTTCGACGGGAAGGAACTCGTTACCAAGTGCGAGATCGACTACCCATGCGAAAGCCCTCACGACTCCAAGTGGCGCAAGAAGCCGAAGAGAACCTTCTCATCCTTGTTGGGCGTGAAGGAGGGTTAGTGCTCGACAAGATGCTCACGCAGATCTCCTCCAGCAAGCGGAAGGTCAAAGAGATGCAGGCGGCTGTGAAAGCCGCCGAGGAATCCCTCGACACCGCCGAGATGTCTCTCGCTATGACGCTCTTCGGACTTGCTGAGCAGACGACAGACATGGAGATCGTTGAGCGCGAGCGCGACCTCGTACGCAGAGCCGACTGGGCCCAAGTCGAGGACTGCAGGCACTATGCCTGGAACGGCGATGTGGACTTCGTCCGATACCGAAAGCGGAAAACCGACGTCATGACGGCGGGCATTCCGGCGATTTGGTTTTGGTCTGGAGACCTCGTCGCCTTTTACTTTTCGAATACAAAATGCTGGTCCATTTTCAGCAAAAGCAACGTCATCAGCCTGGAGAACGAACATGGAACTGAAGAAGAGAAGCGGAACCTGCACTGAGGAAACTTTCTGGGAGGTCATCTCTGAGATCGATTGGGAGAACAATCAGGATACGAGCGTCATCAAGCGCGCCTGCCTGATCGCCTGGGCCCCCGAGTTCGGCGCCTCGTTCAGGAAGATCCTCGACAAGAAGGAGGGCGAGGTCGGGCGCGCGCTCGAGAAGTACGAGGACGATCCAGACGAGCAGCGCGACTACTACCTCGGCGACGACGGATTCGGCGACATGTGCTCTCACGTCGTGGGCCTGGGACGTGAGACGTTCGAGGCCGAGGTGGCTGACCCGAAGAAACTCGTCAAGCGCGCTCAAAAGAGTGACTACGTCGAGTGCTTCAGCTACGGCATCCCCTACGAGGCGCGACCGGACATGACGTGGGAAAAGTGGTCCAAACTCTTCGGGTACGGGATGACGGAGAAGGAGTTCAACAACGACTACCGCCTCGAAGATCGAAGCGAGACCTTCGAAGAGCACATGGAGAGCCAGAAGCGCGCGTTCCGAGACTACCAGCTCGGCGACTGGGCGCTCCTCGATCCCGATCACTACGCTTCGATGGCGAAGTACCACTTCAATCGCCTGATGAAGTTCAAGGATGCCATTGCCGAAGATGAAGGAACGCCCTCGACGCACGAGATCATCGCGCTCGACTTCGTCACTCTCCTAATCCTCTACTTCAAGGATCTGGTCGATGGTCGCACCAACAGCGCGCTCGCCAAATCCGAGTCCGCCATGCATGCATGGTGGGGCGCCCACCATGTTGCGGTCGAACTTGGGGAGATCAAGCAGAAGCATATCGAGTTCCTCACTATGGTCGGGAAAACGATGTACTCCGGCGAGAATCTCATCAACGACCATCGCCGATACATGGGCGGAAAGCCTGCGTTCAAGTGCAAGCATCACCTCAAAGAGTTCCGCGAGTCGGTGGCGAAGGCGGGGTAATCGGTGATGGTGAAGGTCACGAAATCGTTTCCGGACCGAGAGAGCGAATTCGAGATCGTCATTCGTGTAGCGATCGGCGCTGGCGAGTCATCGGCGATTCAGAGCGCGCTGATGTGGAGCATCGTCGACCGCCGGGGCGACGAGGAGTCGACGCCACAGCTCGACCTGTACTGGGATTCGGGAACGGTGCAGGCGTGCTCCGCCATCGAAAACGGCCATCGGGCCGAAATGCTTCTCGCCACGCGGAAGGCCTTGGCCGAGTCGAGGTGGGAGTGGCCGAGAGGTTCACGGCAGGAGAGGGAGATCTCCCTCGCCGTCAGCATCCTCGACCGGGCCCTCGAGCACCTTGGCGACGCGATGGGCCGCCTGGGGCAGTAGAGCGAAGCTCGGGGTTCTGGCGGCGTCGAAAATGGCGCTTGACTTGCGCACTTCGCGTTCGCTAGAACACTGAACCATCCTTCACTTCCATGCGCAGTAGACGCATCTGCGCACTTGCACGCCTCCTCCTCCGCCATGAGCAAGTCGAACGATCCCGTCAAGTCTCTGATGATGCGCAGCCTCGCCAAGGCAAAGCTGCTGACACCTGAAGAGGAAATCGAACTCGCCAACAAGTGCCGCGAGCGAAAGATCGAGGTCTGGATTCAGATTCTCGCAAACCTCGTCCGCACTCGAGAGATCCTCGAATATGCGAAGTCCCAAATGTCCGGCAAACAGGTTCGCGCGCTGGACGACTCCATGTTCGAAACGCTTTCTCGTCGTTCGATGAGCTTCCATCGGAAGCGAACGAGCTACCGCCGCGACAAGTGGGCGGAGGCGCGTCGACAGGTTGCCGAGGCCCTTTCGAACTCTGACGTCTGCCTTCGCATCGGCGCCGGCTTTCTTCGTGAGCTTCAGGGCGGCCGATTCGGCGGGGACGCCGGATGGGCCAAGCGCATCGATACGGCATGGCGGATGTTCACCCGCAGCCGCAACGAGTTCATCGAGAAGAACATGCGGCTCGTCGTCATGCTGGCGAAGCGGTACCGTGGGTTCAACATACCGTTCGAGGACCTGATCCAAGAGGGCTCGTTTGGACTGCAGCGCGCGGTCGACCTGTTCGAGCCCGAGCGCGGTTTCAAGTTCTCCACCTACTCGAGTTGGTGGATCCGCGCATCGATTCAGCGCTACTGCCGAGACAAGGGCCGCGTTGTCCGTGTCCCCGTCCACATGCAGGAGGCGCTCGAGAAATACCACGCCGTCCGCTCGGAAAACGAAAACATGGGCGATGACGAGGTTGCGGCGAGGATGAACATGTCCGTCAAGAAAGTCCGCGTGCTCAAGTCGATGAACCACGTCGACTACTTCTCGCTGGACGCCAAGCTCGGCGAGGGCTCGGAGTCCTGTCTGGGCGACCTCATCCCCGCGGAGGACACCGACTTCCGTATCGCCAACGCCGCCCTGGACATGGAGATCGTCAACACGGTGCTTCGCGAGCTTCCGCAGCGCGAGCGCTACATCATCGAGTGTCGGTTCGGCCTCAATGGTGAGGAGCGCACGCTTCAGGACATCGCCACCGAGTACGACATGTCGCGGGAACGCGTGAGGCAGCTGCAGGTCAAGGCGATGAACAGCCTGCGCAAGCGCATCGAGCATCACGCCGAAGGTGTCCAAGCAGGACTTCGATGAACTGGTCGAAGTGGGTCATCGTCGCTGTGTGCATCGGCCTCAGCGTTGGCAGCGCCGTGCACGGATTTGGGCTAATCTACGATCGGCCATGGCTGGCCGTGGCTGAGTTCGCACTCATGGGTGTTTGGGCATACGTCGCCGCACTGAAGATCTCCAGGAGTAAATGATGCTGACCAAGCAAGACTACAAGGACGCGATCCAGATCCAGGACGCCTCGAATCTCTCCGGCATCGTGCACGCCTTCTCGAAGGTGGTGTCGAAGATCTGGGAAGAGGCGCACGAGAAGAAAGAAGGCACGGACTGGGTGAACCAGCATCCCATCTGCCGCCTCTACGCGAACAAGATCGCCACGCTCAGCGGTGGGGATACCTTCGAGGGATTCCAGAAGGCCTACGAGACCTGCGCCGATCGGGCCGAGCTATGAAGTTCAACCTCACCTCCGACCGAGGTGGCCGCGCATTCGGCAAGGCGCTGCACCGAGCCTACTGGCTCGGATACAACGATGCCGTGAAGCTCCACAATCGCAAGTCGAAGATCCGCGCTCTTCGAACCGCCGACGAACTCGCCAAGGAAATCTGTAGCCGATGCTGGGATGAGCAAAAACCTCACCTGAGATCTGCGTACGGCGCCGGACTGCTTGCCGCGAGGCTCGACTTAGAATGAATCGCAAAGACCTGAACTACCTCGGTCGCGCCAATGGTGGTACCATCTCTTTCTTCGGTAAAGATGGCAGCTCGCTATTCTTCGAGAAGATCGATGACGGCGTTGACCGTTTTGTTGGCGACGGAGAAGAGAAGCTCCACGAGCACTTTCCGATTATCGGAAAGAAGACGCTGCTTCACCGAGGCTACTTCATCGCGGCCACCGTATCCGTCCGCGAAGACGGGATGATCCGATCACACTTCCCCATTGCAGACGGCGAGGGTGACTTCATTTTTCTCGAGGGCAGCTACGCTGACCTCATGTTCGCGGTGGAAAAAATGTACATCCACCCGGGGCATGTTCGATGCAGCACATCGCTCATGCCTCTTTTGAATATCATCCGGAAAGGACAGAGAAGGTAATAATGGATTTGACGCAGCTCATGGCCGAGGCCTACAAGACCGACGCTGAGCGGAATCAGGATTGGCTGGCCGACAAACTTCGCAAGGACCCGGACATGATCGAAGCGGTCAAATGGGACCCCAAGATGCGATTCAGTCAGGCCATTCGCATCAAGGCCGAGACCTACAAGCAGCCGAGCCTCTTCGAAGTCGAGCCGAGCACCGAGCCCGACCTGAATTGCATCCCTCACAATCAGCGCCACAAGAAGCTCGCCGTGTCTCCTGGCGGGAACTGGTGCTATCGCGAGCGCACCCTACCACCAAACACGGTGCTTCGAACCGTCAGCGGGAACCGGCGCGGCGTCGTCAGCTTCGACGACGAAGTCGTGATTCCGATGATTCACTCCTTCATGAATAAGCGCGACATGTGGAGGGATGAGCCGTGGATGTCGTTCACGCCGAACGAGTTCTTCACCCTTCGCCCCGGAACGAAGCTCGCTCGAGGGCACACCATCGTCGCGGGGCTCGGCATGGGGCACCAGCTCGAGCAGGTCTGCAAGAAGCGCAACGTCGACGAAGTGACCCTCGTCGAGAAGGACCAGGACATCGTGGACTGGATCTTGCCTCGCCTGGACCTCAACGGCCGCGCTGTCAACGTCATCGTCGGCGATGCGTACGAGGTCCTTCCCAAGCTCGAGGCGACCGTGGCGCTCATCGACATCTACCCGTCCTACGGCTCGAACGGATGGGAGATGGATCGCGCTCTCCGAGGCTCGAAGATCGGTTACATCTGGCACTGGGGCGGCGCCGTCCTGGGATAGCATGGACGTTTGCGGATTCACCATCGACGGGCCTACGACCCGCGACATCGACGACGCTATTTGGGTCGACACGACAATGCGGGGCTGGACCGTCACGGTCTGCGTCGCAAATGTAGCGGCGGCGATTGCACTGAACTCCACGTTCGACCAGACCGCTTATCGCCGCGTGAACACGATCTACCTTGCAGGAGATCGGAACAAGCCGATGATCCCCCGCAGGTTTTCGGAGGGAAGCTGTTCGCTGTTCCCCGGCGAGCAGCGTTCGGTGATGGCCATCCGCATCCACCTCGACCACGCGCTGGAGCCTCAGGGCCTCCCCATCATCGGTGAGGCGAAGCTGACCAGCCTCCGCCAGCTGGCCTACGCAGAAGTGCCAGGCATCGTCATGGACGCCCGCGATGGCCTCCATCATCCGATTCGGAATGCAGAAAAGCTCGCTCATGGGCTCATGCAAAAGCGACGGATGAACGGCGCGTTCGTGCTCTACGACCTCGCCAACGGGTGGATCATGTCCGAGTCAGGTCATATCCGAAAGCTCAAGGACTCGAAAGAAACCGTCGGCAATATCATCATCCAGGAGCTGATGATCCTCGCCAACGCGCAAGTGGCGAGGTACTGCCTCGAGAAGGGGATCCCGATTCCTTATCGGAATCACACATCGAGGATCTCCGCGCCGCCTCGGGAGCGGATGATGGAGCTGATCGAGCAAGGTCTGCGCGGACCCGTCAGCAGCTTCGAGCGAGCGCGCGGCAGCTTCATGATGGTCATGAACCGCGCCGTCTACAACGCGAAGCTCGAGGGGCACTACGGGCTCAACCTGCCAGCCTACACCCACAGCACTTCGCCGATTCGTCGGTACGCCGACCTCATCGTTCAGCGTCAGCTTCTTGCCCACATCCGCAGGAGCGAGCTGCCCTACACGATCGACGACATCGAGGAGATGTGCGCTCACATCAACACGGTCGTCGCCTCGCAATCCGAAGAGAAGTCTGAGGCAGCCATCGAGCGCGCCAACAAGAAAGCCGCTCGCCAGTCTGAAGGTAACCTCGAGAATCTTCCAGACAAAGAGTTCTCTCGCGTGCTCAAGGTCGCCGCTCGAGGCAAGTACCTTCAACATGTCGACGCCGAGTTCAGACGGCGCATCGAGTCAGGCGCATCCTCGTTGATCGATGAGCACTTCATCCTGCTCGAGTCCGATGGTGAGGAGTGGAACCAAAGCCGGAGGCTCATCCTCGAAAAGCTCTTCGAATCGCCGCACAAAGCGACGTCACTTGCGACGCTGGCACACCAAAACAGCGGGTGGAGCGAGCCCAAGTTCATCATGCGACAAGGTGGTGAGGATAACTCGCTGGTTCACTACGCCAGCGCGGAGTTCAAGTCGCCGAAGCTCAAGACGCCCGACGTTGTTGGGTCGAGCAAAAAACTCGCGCGCCAGCGAGCAGCCGTCACAGCTTTTCATCTGCACCTCGGACAGCCACCGCCCTCGTGGGTTTCAGCACCTTCACCTGCGGGGGCGGTGGCCCTCCCCGACGCTTCGACCGCGAACCCGATCGGGGCGCTCAACGAGTACTGTCAGAAGCTCGGGGAAAAGCTTCCCGAATATACGGCAGATCACTACTCGAACGAGACGACGATGTTCGTCGTCTCGTGCAGGGTGCTCAACCTTCATGTAAAGTCCTCTGGCCAACCTTCCAAGAAGGCGGCAAAGAAGGAAGCTGCACAACGAGCGCTACAGCTCATCATCGAGAGATCGTAGACCATGGGGATGATCGAGAAGACGTACAGGGCTCCGAAAGAGGAGATGAAGAACTTCCTCGTCTCGACCCTCAGCAAGCTGTCTGGCTTCGAGCGACTCGAGGGGCAGCAGCTCGCCAAGCTCCTGATCGACAAGCATCCGGGCAAGTGCCCGTACACCACCAACAACGTCAGCGAGACTTTCTCGTGGCTTTACCAAGTCGGCGCCCTCGACTACGAGCGCAAGTACTCGGACCGCGGCGGCGGCTACCGCCTATACCTGTTCCGCAAGGTCGAGCCGGAAACGCTGAAGGAACTCATCCAAACATCCGGTGACATCGGCCCAGGTGCCGTGCCCGAAAGTCGGAAGGATGAGGGGATGGAGAAGGTGGGGACTGACGCTGTCCAGAAGCTGGTCGACAAGGGTAAGCTCGTCGCATCACCTTCTCCCACCAAGAAGAAGACGAAGAAGAGTCGCAAGCCATGCTGCGACAATCCTCGACCGGTCAAGAGTAAGAAGACCGGCAAGCGACGATGCAAGAACTGCGGAACACCCCTGCCCAAGAAGAATAGCAAGTCGTGAGCGAAATCGCAGCGAAGATCACCTCCTCTCCGTCTGGATATATCGACCCCGAAGCTGGTGGCTATCAAGGAAGCGTGGATGCGGAGATCTACCGAGGCGGCGAGTACCTGTGCGACGTCACGTTGCTACCACATGAGCAGACCGGCGACCTCGATGCGTGGGGAGACCCCTCCCACTGGTGCTCTCACGTCGACGTGCTCGACTCGGATGGAGAAGTTCGAAAAGCCATCGTCGCCGCCGTGAGAGATGCCCTGCGCGGCGATGGAACTCAGTCTGTCATCGACTTCGTGAAATCACGCGGGGGAGACCCCCGTGACTTTCGGGACGCCGTACATGAGGCCATCCATGGGATGCAGCTCGAGACCGAAGACTGGAGTCGTTCCAACCTGACCCTCATCTTTGACGAGGATGTAGACCGCGCGCACCTCTTCGCGTGGGAGTGCGAGGCCAGAGCCGCCGAATGGCTGGCCTGCGAACGCGTCGGCATCGAGTACAACCTCGAGAAGTGGGCAGGCAACGCAGCGATTGAATCTGCCAAGCAGGGCATGCCATTCAGTCCGTCGATGTACATGAATGGTATCGAGCGAGCGAAGGAGCGCGATGCACCTCGATTGCTCGCCGAACTCGAGGAACTCATCGCGAAGCCTTCCCAAGGGTGATTAACGATGAAGAAGTGCAAGGGCAAACTGGCATACGAGTCCATCGGCGGTGTGCGCGTATATCGTGAGGTGAATGGACGTCGAGTTTTAAAGTTCCGCTGTACCTCGTGCGGTCACGAGGGGGAGAACAACGGAAGCCAGCGAGAGTGCAGCGAGAAAGTGAAGTCCACCGCCCGTGGGTAGCCACAAGCGCAAAGCCCCTCGTAAGCATGGCGCTCGAGCGCAGGCTGGACGACATCACGATCCAGATGATGCTTCGCACGGCGGCTCCAAGAAGAGGCTTCGTGAACAGAAAGCCAAGTCGGAGTCGATACGCGAAGGTGAAGACGGTTGGCACGCAAGGCTCGCCGTGCAGAAGTCTGAGCTGAGCAAGATGATCTCCGCGGTCCAAGACTTGGCCAACGAGTCTGCGTCATGGTGCGATGAGGGCGACCTGTGGTCAGCGGTACAGGCGATCGAGGATATTTCGCCCAAGATCGAAGAGGCCAAGAAGTGGTTCTACGGGGATCTGAAAAGGGAGAAAAAAGATGAAAATCAGTGAAGAGCAAGCTCGCCACATCGTCAACGCGATCTTCGATGAGCTAGGTGACCGAAGCGGGATCGGAGATCAGCTAGGAATGATCGCCGGCGATACGGAGGTCTACGACGAGATGTACGCAGCCTGCGTGAAACGAGTCACCGAGGCTCCTGGAGATCGCGCCGACCGACTCGTATCTCTCTGGGAGCCAGAAGCATGAAGCCCGAAGAACTCACGATCGAAATCCTCGAGGCCAAGGTAGGCCTCCCCGCCGACCAGTGGCATGGCAAGTGTGCTGAGATTGCCCATCACGCAGCCGAGCTTGTCGATGGCGGCACCAGCGCCTACGGTCACTACCGAGGGCCCATCGACCATTCCGGATACTGGAAGCGGCAGGGTGCTGGGTTCGAGCAACACGGATGGGTCCTTCTCGAGGATGGACGCATTCTCGATCCCACTCGGTTCTCGTTCGAGAACAAGGAACCCTACATCCATCTCGGCGACGCGACGGACGAGTACGACGAGGGCGGAGACATCTGGCGCTCGAGGATGCTGCGCCCGTGCCCATCGCCGTTTGGCGGGCGCGTTCAGCAGCTCGAGTTCATCACGGAGGGCGAGAAGAAGGTCCTGGAGGCCGTCACCTCGACGCCATTCCACATGATCACCGTCGAGCAGCTCGCCTGGTCGGCGAATCTTCCATACGAGAAGCTCGGCGTATTCGTGCATCCCGTGTACACGGTGCTCAAGAAGAACGACCTCGGGGGCTTCATCCCCTGGGACAACTGGAAGCGCGCCGTCCGTGAGGGCCGCGTTGCCGAGGTGGCTGACGATGGCGAAGTCGAAGCCGAACTCTGATGACTACCTGAGCGACTTCTCGGAGGAAGCGCGCAAGGCTCACGAGGAAAACGTCGAGAAGCTGTTCTCGACGTTTCCGAAGTCCATCGACTGGGCTGACGATATGGCGAAGTCCGTGATCGTCAACATGTTCGAGACGAAAGACTTCATGAAGGGCGTGCGCGAGTACTTCGCCAAGCCTGTGGGGACCGAGGAGGGGAATCGCAGGGAGCTGGCCTGGGCAATCCTAGTCCCGCTCTCGCTCGAGCTTCGCCGTCTTCGACAAGACGCGATGTCGGTGGTCGATGGCAGGGTCAAGTACAGAGCTGACCAGCTTCGGAAGAAGTTCGCCGAGCCGAGGTTCCTCGCCGAGTACGTTCGGGTTCGCGCGGGTGAACTCGACGGCCGCGGCATGTCGGCCGAGGCCAACGCCCTTCGAGATGCCGCCGACATTCTGAGTGAGGATTTCTGATGCAACACCTGACCAACGCAGCGCGTGACCTTCTTGTTCTCGCCGACTCACTTCCGGTCGAAAACGAACTCGAGCAGGTTCAGGAGATCTTCGATCGCCTGAAGGAGTATCTCGACTGCAGCAATGTCGACAAGGCGGCCACGTGGTGGATCAAGGACCTCGACAGCATCGGGGTGACCGGCACCGACCTGCTCGAGGTGTCGGTCGATCTTATCAGCGAGGACGATTCGAAGTCCATCGAATACACGATCGAGCCTCCGTTCTCCGCCGAGGAGATCTACGTCGAGGAGTACGGCGGACGCCACACGGAGCAGCAGTCGATCGTGATTCGAATCACCGGCAAGGATGATGACGACCGCATTGCCTACGCCGAGATTCAGATCGAGATCGATTCCAAGACGGGCAGATTCGATGAGACCAGCTTTGATGGCTGGGAAATCTGCCACGACGACGAGGATGACGACGATGAATGAGCTAACCAAGAAGAGAAAGGAAAAGAAGATGAGCACCGAGAAGACCTACGAGATCTCCCACTTTGCCACCGTAACCGTCCGTGCCGACGGCAGCGGAACAATCGACGGCTCTCTGATCGATGACGAGGAGCGTCCGGAGGACTGGAAGGCCGACCCCTTCCACGTCGCGGTCGACACGCTGTTCAGTGCCGCGCTCTACCACGCGCTGTCCGGCATCGACGTCGGGAGCGAGGCGTACTGCCGCGGCTTCGAGCACGCGATGCAGGAGATCTCCGAAGAGTACGGGGAAGAGTGATGGCGCGCCCGCCGAGAATCATCCCATTCGGAAGCGGGCTGGACGGTGACGGCTCCCCCTACAAGAGGTGGGGGATCAGCTTCCGCAGCAAGGAAGCTGCCGTCGAGTACCGCGACAGGCGCGACAGCCTCGAGTCCGTAGCTCCGAAGCTCTACGATGCGCTGCGAGTCATGACGAGAAAGCTGGGCCCAGAGACGCCGGTGTCTGTCATCAACGCGCTGTCCGAGGCTCAGGAGCTGTTCGAATACTGATCTACCGAGCGCGCGAAACAGTAACAAGAGCCGCTCGAAGGAGAAGCACATGATCTCACCAGAGATGTTCGATGAGGAAATGCGCCAAACGTCCGCTGATCAAGTCCGTCAACACGGCTACGGACCGGGGGGTTCCTACGTGACCGGTCACAGCGAACGCATTCGGGCTGCAGCGGTTGTCGCTCGAGGGCTCGCCGCCGTCGCTGGAGGCCTGTACGCGATTGCTCGCTCTATCGACGGCCTTGCCAAGGCTCAAGCAGCCGCTGAGCCGATGCGGAATTCACGCGAAGCAGCAGCTGATCCCGCACAGACAACGAGCCTCAAAGAAGATGTGGTAGACCCATGATCCCACGCATCGAAATGCTGAAGATCGCCCTCGCTCACTGTGAGCGAGGGGCTGGGTTCGTGTATGACGACCGAAATGTTCCCGCCCTCCAGTTCGAGGGCCGCAAATGCATGATCGGCCTTTTCATTCCGGTGTCTTCATACGCAGCGCAGGCCGACATCGAGTCGATGTGCACATATGAGCTGCGAGACGCCGGACTCTTCGACGAAGACGAATATCGTTTCATCTCCGAGATGGACAAGGTGAACATCTTGGATGATGAAGAATGGCTGCCAAAAATCAGGGAGAAAATCGATGACGAACTCGAAACCATTGATTGACAACAAGGAGAAAGCGAAGTCTCGGAAGAAGAGAGACCCGCTGCAGATCCACCTCGACCGTCTCACCAAGCTCCGCTACGAGGACAACGAGCTGTCCGGCGAGGACATCGCCGCCTACGCCGACGCGCTCGCGGCGGCCAAGCAGGCCCAGAAGTCTATCGACGCGACCGTCAAAGAGGCCGAGGGCATCATCAAGGCCGCGATGCTGCGCCAGTACTGCGAGCACTACTCGCAGACCGGAAGGGCGCCCGACCTCCGCCAGCCCGTGTCCCACACCGGCACGTTCCAGGTCATCCAGCAAAACGTCGCCAAGGTCACGACCTCCAAGGCGAATGAGCTGAAGGGCCAAGGCATCGACCTCGAGCAGTGGAAGGAGAAGAACTCCTTCACCATCCGGATGGGCAACGCCTCGAAGGAGGAGTCCAAGAAGATCATCGCCGCGATGAAGGAGATCCTCGGCGATGGATTCGATGACGTCGTCAGCGAGTACACCCACGTCGGCGAGAAGTTCTTCGGGAGCTTCGACGACATCGTCAAGAAGTCCATGGCGCCGGGTGAGCGCCTCGACGAGAAGATGCTCGGCGTAATCCGTGTCCTCAACCCGACCATCTCCTTCACGAAGTTCAAGTCCGACCTCGAGGACAAGGACGCCTACGGCCTCGCCTTCGAGTTCGCTCGAGTCACCGAAGAGAAGAAGAAGGCGGCCGAGGCCGCCCGCAAGCAGGCCCGCCGCTCCGCTTGAGCAGCACGGCTCGAGAACGAAGGCCCCGCTGACGGAAGTCGCGGGGCCTTCTTCATTTGGAGCGAACGATGAGCGTAAACTTGCGGCATGACTCGGCAGGAAATATCGTCCACGTTGATGGCGTAGCTGAGTGCGGGAAAGTCTTTCCCGACATTGCCATCATCCACAACCCGGACTCTGACAACCCTGCGCTTCAGCTGAACGCGAGCCTTGGGTTCTCGGCGATCCGGGAGATTCTCACAGCCTTCGAATCAGGAAAGGAAAGAAAATGGCAAGCACTAAACTGAAGTACATGCAGCGCGAAGTCGAGTCCGTCCTCAGTGAGGCGACCTTGATGGCGTTCATCCAGGTCGTCCGACGGCATCCGGACGCGACCCTCAACGAGGTGTTCAAGCTCGCGGAGTATCTGAACATCGGAGACGTCACGCTCGGCGTGGCGTTTTTCGATGAGGTTCCACGAACTGGGAAGGACTGGGCGAAAAAGCCGAAGGCAATCGCCGCCACGGTGCCGGAGCTTCGCACGGCTGCAGGTCGTGAGGAGTACGACGCTCGAGTACTCGGCGTGCTCAAGTCGAAGGCCGATTGGTCTACCTCGCAGGAGGTTCGTGAAGCCTCTGGCGGCGACCCCCACCAGGTCCGAGCATCTCTCAACCGACTCATCCAATCCGGGCGAGTCCACTACAAGGGTCGCGCTCGAGGGACCCGGTACAAGGCGGCGTGATGAACATCAGCGAACTCGCAGAGCAGATTGGCAAGCCATCCAACAGAGAGGATGGTTGGGTGCGGTCCGGGATGGAATACGTCCTCGTATTTGCGCCTGGCCGAATGGCCGTGTGGCCCCCGAAGGATCGGGTCGACATCTTCAATCGGAGTCAGATCGAGGACGAGCTGGTCTCGGCAATCTCCCTGGCTCAGACAGCGAAGTCAGGGACGCTCACGGCCATCCTCAACCAGAACAACAAGGTCGTTGTCGACCGATTCGAGACGGAAGATCCGCGAGGAGTATTCGTGGCCGTCCTCGTCCACACGGGACACGGCGTCAACAAGTCGCTTCACCGGATCATCCGTCGTGCCGCTCGACGTCAGGGGCTTACGCGGGTAGAATCCAGACCGTGCCCGGAAAAGTCAGCCCCCGCGCCGCGTGCACCCTCGTCCGCCGCCCCAGCGACGGGCACATCCTCGCCATCACCCGCGGGGAAGACGTCCGAGACTGGGGCCTCCCCGGCGGGCGGGCCGAGCGATTCGAGCGCTTCGCCGACACCGCGGCTCGAGAGCTGACCGAGGAAACGGGAGTACGGATCTCCCGCGGCTCTCGCCTCGTGCCGGTGTGGATCCGCGAAACCGATGGCTCGCAGACAGCCATATTCGAAGTCGATGGAAGCGTCATCATTCCGAGTAAGCTCGAGAGCAATCCATTCGAAGGATACGTGGACTGGCTTCCTCCCGAGGAGATGTGTCGGCCCACATGCACCTTCGGAGCTTTCCAACACGAACTGTTCAGGCGTCTCGGCATCCTGTGACTGACGACAAACATCATCGCGTATTGACTCAAGG
>Ga0114919_10001038_pt1 | contig 22309 bp, 25 predicted proteins | sample BlataG_FD_88682 | JGI IMG/M metagenome (GOLD analysis project Ga0114919, IMG submission 88682) | Deep subsurface microbial communities from Black Sea to uncover new lineages of life (NeLLi) - Black_00105 metaG | ecosystem: Environmental > Aquatic > Marine > Oceanic > Sediment | place: Atlantic... | reverse complement strand
ATCAATTTGCAGAAAGGATGGTGAATGCTCGTTCCAATCTCTTTGAACAAATCTCAAGATTTGTTAGCCGGGTTGCCTGAAGTCCTTTTGTTCAGGCTCATTTTTCAATTAGAATAGACTGCTTTCAATGTGCCGTTCTGGACGTCCTGGTAACTAAGACTATTAGGGCGGCAGAGGAATTGAGTGTGGGACAAATCTTGCTTAGTGGAGGCGTTGCAGCCAACAAGCTCCTAACCGAGCGCTTCCTGAGTTTCTTGCCGATCCTCGTTCTCATCCCAGTTCCCTACCTATGCACTGATAGCGCTGCTATGGTAGCTGGGTGCGGACATTATCATTTTCAATCTGCTCAAATAAGCCGTTACCACCTTGACATAGTCCCCAGCCTTAGCCTTGGCTAACCAGAGGGCATCTTGAGCAGTTCCCTTGAGAACAATAGTTCCTGAAAATGTGAATTAATCCTTGCTGGCGGCAAGCGGTGAAATTGGACGTACCTTCAAGGCAAAGCTGTCCTGCCATATGGCGCGTTATCTCATTTTCCGCCAGCCTGGGATAATTGAGATAAAGCTTGACAGCCTTCTCAGCTAGTCTCGTTTCGAGAGAATTCTCCGCCCAGGAGAAAACGAAGGGTAATATAACGTTGACTACCATCTCGCCCGCTTTGCTATGACCTAAGAGAGCTGAGCTCTTGTTATCGCTAACTATGATTAAGCCATCCTCCAGTCGGCGACGCCGTTCTGTCAAAGGCGTTTCATCCACTAGCTGTAGTATCCCCATCAATAACCCCCTTTCATGATAACGCTGAAGAAGTTGACTTTGAGCCATTATGCGGCGAACAGGGGAATTGTTGGGATATAGATGCGACAAGTGCCAATCTCTTGCGCTCATGCAGTCCCCCCTAGCCAGTGATCGCCATATTTGGTCCAATTTCGCTATTTCACTTACTACAGAAAGCCCCTTGTGCAACCATTGAGAGTGCAACAGGCCTGCTGTTCCCAGAAGCAAGGCTTGTTTCAAAGGCAAACTCTCTCCTATCTCCATACCCTCTAGGAATTTGATGGGCACCCTGTCGGCAAGCTCCTCGAAAGGCTTCATGTTTCTGGAATAGCCTAAAGCTCTCATCATGCCACGATAGAGCACCTGCCGTCCTTCTTCCCTCCCTAGGCTAGCCCGAAAAAGGGCCGCCTTTTGTTCAAACCTGCTTTCTCCAGCAGCATCCAATAGCTTCCTCAGACTCTGATCATCTCTGTGATTCATCGTTCGGAAGCACGGGAGCTGCCCTTGAGACATAAGATCAGCTTCCGACAAATTCGCTATAGGCACCGACCTGCCGTTTTGCACCAAAGTGGGTGACCTGCAATTATGCCACAGCACCACGTGAAGGATCACGTGGTCATACTCAGGATCATGGTGATGACCATGGCTATACCAGGCGCTGGACTTGATATGTATCTCCACATCCCCCCTTACTATCTCAGACTCGCTAATGGCAATAACCGCATTTCTGAAATCGGGGCCAACATCACGATTGGTTCTACCGGGGTAAATCACCTTGAGTCGCCGACCTTCATCGGTGACCACCTCCTTCCCCACCAACCCCTGCCACCTTTGCATCATTTCTTTCTCGGAAAATCCTATCCGCTTCCGTGTAGCCATGGGCAAAAAAAAGAGTTAGATTACCCCCTCCTTCATGTTAGCCCCTTCCATCTTGAAGCATCATGGTACATAGACGTATTATTGAGCAGAACATAACTTTCATCGCCACTCAATCTCAAAAGCGACCTTAACTCGATTCATGCTCTTCCCTCAGGCCAGAGGGCGAGGCTTTGTAGCTAAAGGCACTACGCTCAGCAATAATGGTGAGCAAAGTGGATGAGGGCCCCCGAGGTTGGTACATGCCTGTTTCCCATTCGCTAATTGTCTGCTGACGAGTGCCTAATTCCTCAGCCATCTTTGCTTGGGTCAACCCCAAATGTCCTCTCAATGCCCGAACTCTCTCCTTATCCCAGGGATTTTTCTTCCTCATAGGTGGCATTATACACGGTTTAGTGTAACAGTCAAAGCGAATCTGTGGGAATTTGCCTGGAAATTGTTGCCATTTACATTTTTGTGCTATAATTTTTAGCAGTCTCGAGACCAGAGTGCTAAAATGAGTTTTCAAGAAAGGAGGTAGCATGCCAGAGAACATTGAACCCCTAGGTGACAGGGTGTTGGTTAGACCCACACCCAAGGAAGAGGTCAGCAAAGGCGGAGTTATCTTGCCCGACACAGTTAGGGAGAAGCCTCAAGAAGGCGAAATCATTGCTGTGGGTCCAGGCAGGTTATCCGAGGAAGGCACCCGTATAGCTATGGAACTGAAACCGGGAGACAAGGTCATTTATGCCAAATATGCCGGGACCGAACTTAAGCTAGATGATGAGGAAGTCATCATTTTGCGCGAGAGCGATATTCTAGCTAAGAGAAGCTCAAAAGAAGCTCGTAAAAGGAGGTAATGGGAATGGCAAAGCAAATTATTTTCGATCAAGAAGCAAGAAACGCACTGAAAAAAGGTGTGGACACATTGGCTGAGGCAATTAGAGTGACTCTAGGGCCGCGCGGGCGACCAGTCGCATTGGACAAGAAATTTGGTGCTCCTACGGTAATAAACGATGGTGTGTCTATCGCCAAGGAAATAGAGCTGCCTGACCCATTTGAGAACATGGGGGTTCAGTTGGTGAAACAGGCCGCCACCAAAACCAATGACCAATGCGGGGACGGCACCAGCACAGCTACTATCTTAGCTCAGGGCATCATCGCTGGGGCTTTTCGGAACATCGCTGCCGGTGCTGATGCCATGGCTTTGAAGCGCGGGGTTGATAAGGCGGTGGACGCGATAGTTGAACAGTTAAAGACAAAAGCGATCCCCGTCGCTGGTAAGGAGCAAGTAGCGCAAGTAGCCTCCATATCCGCCATTGATGAGGAGGTTGGCAATCTCATCGCTGACGTTATGGAGAAAGTAGGCAAGGATGGCGTTATCACTGTGGAAGAGGGGAAAGGGCTCAAGTTTGAAACCGAGTACGTTGAGGGGATGGAATTCGATCGTGGCTATATTAGCCCCTATTTTATCACTAACGTCGAGACAATGAAGGCAGAGCTTGAGGATCCTTACATTCTGATCACCGATAAGAAGATTTCAGCAGTGAACGATATCCTCCATGCCCTGGAAAAAGTCCTCCAGATTTCCAAGAATGTAGTAATCATCGGCGAAGATGTTGATGGCGAGGCTCTGGCCACTCTAGTGGTCAACAAGCTGAGAGGCACCCTGAGCCCTCTGGCAGTCAAAGCACCCGGCTTTGGCGACCGGCGCAAGCAAATGCTCGAGGATATCGCAACCCTCACAGGGGGCAAGGTGATCTCGGAAGAAGTTGGCAGAAAATTGGATTCGGTAACTGTGGAAGACCTGGGGCGAGCCAGAAGGGTGGTGGCTGATAAAGACAATACCACTATCGTTGAAGGGAAAGGCGCGCAGGAGGCCATCGAGGGCCGAATCAAGCAGATCAGATCTCAGATCGATACCACTACTTCCGATTACGATAAGGAGAAATTGCAGGAGAGACTAGCCAAGCTAGCCGGTGGTGTGGCGGTGATCAAGGTGGGTGGAGCTACTGAGACAGAGTTGAAGGAGAAAAAGCATCGCGTAGAAGACGCTCTTTCAGCCACTCGAGCTGCTGTGGAAGAGGGCATCCTGCCAGGTGGAGGTATCGCCCTGTTCAACGCGATACCTGCTCTGGATAAGCTTGATGTCCAGGATGACGAAGCTACCGGCGTTGCCGTCCTCAGGCGAGCCTTAGAGGAGCCTCTTCGCTGCATTGCCAGCAATAGCGGCAGAGAATCCTCAGTGGTGGTGAACGCGGTGAAGGAAAGTCCTGAGGGTGTGGGCTACGACGCACTCAGAGATGAAATGGACATTAACATGGTGGAGAGGGGTATCGTTGATCCCCTGAAGGTTACCAGATCTGCATTGCAAAACGCTGCCAGCATTGCCGCCATGATCTTCTGCACCGAGGCCTTGATAACCGATATCCCGGAGAAGGAAAAAATGCCATCTATGCCTTATCCACCTGAGTATTAAAGAAAGTTGGGAAAAAGGGGTGCCGAGGGGCGCCCCTTTTTCATATCTTAAGTCGCTCAAGCAACGGTTCTTCCCTCGTGATGGGGCCTACTACGGCCAGGTTAAGCTCCTCACTGAGCAAAAGCTCCCCGGCTACCCGCCTCAGATCATCAAGGGTGATAGCGTCAATTATGGAAATGACGTCGTCTATCCCAAGGATATGTCTTCTCAGTATTTCCTGGCCACCAAGCCACAAAGCCACACTCTGGCTATCCTCCAATCGCAACTGCAATCTCCCTTTGGACATCTCTCTAACCATACTCAGTTCACTTTGTGTAACACCCTCTCTAAGCTTGGATAACTCCTCTAGAATGGCTGTCACAGCGGTTTCTATCTTCTTAGGATCGACACCAGCGTAGACAGTGACTGAGCCCGAACTAAGGAAATGGTCAACATAACTATGAATATCGTACGCTAGCCCCCTATTTTCTCGAATCTCTGTAAATAGGCGACTGCTCATCCCCCCACCGAGCACAGCATTAAGCAGGCCAAGGGCAAAGCGATCAGGATGAAATAGGGAAAGCCCGTGCACGGCAAGACAGAGATGAGCTTGCTCACTATCCTTGGGCTTGATACCTAACCTTGGCGCAGTTTGCTTATCATCGGTTATGTAACCTGGTAATAGCTCTCCGCCAGCCCATTTATCAAACAAGGGCTCAATTTGAGCAATCGCTTCCTCCTGCTTCATATCCCCGGCAATGCTGACAACGGTGTTATTGGGCAGGTAGCGTCGAGCAACATAGTCAAGTATTTGCCCCCGGCTTAGGGAAGTCACAGCCTCTTTGTCACCAGTAATCCTGCGCCCCAGTGGCTGCCCCGGCCATAACAGTTTATCTATCAGTATCCCCGCTTGCCGCTGTGGGGAGTCCATTTCCATGTTGATTTCCTCAATGATAACTTGGCGCTCTTGCTCTATATCTTTACTGTCCAAGCGAGAATTAAGCAACAAATCGGATAGCACATCCAGAGCGATAGAGAGATGAGCACTGGGCACCTTGCACCAAAAAATGGTCACCTCCTTGTCCGTGCTAGCATTGATTATGCCGCCAACCCCCTCAATATCTTGGCTTATTTCCTTAGCTGTGGCTCGCCGCTTAGTGCCTTTGAAATACAGATGCTCAACAAAGTGGGAAATGCCTGCCTCCTCCTCACCTTCATAACAGGAGCCGGTGCCCACCAGGAAGGCAACGCATACCGAGCGACTATGCGGCATTGCACTCGTTATAACCCTTAATCCGTTGGCCAGTACAGTCTTAGTGTACATCTTATTGGGATTCTACCCTGGCTCCGCCGAAGTGTCAACGAAGCCTTGGGGCTTAGCCTGATGCGTGGAGGCTCTCTATCAAACGCCCTGGAAATGGCCAGAAGACGGGGCAAACCCCGGGAGCAGTTGTCTGAAACAAAGCTCCACATTTCTTGAACCGCAGGGAACTCGCTTCACCACTACTGCCTTCTTGTCACACCCTTCACTAAAACCGATGCTGTTGCCACTATCGCAGCCGATAGTATGAGTTCCTTCCCTCGCCTCGAGGTACTACCCCACCTTAGCAACCCCTGCTCTCGGTTCCAAGAGTGGCAATCCAATAACGCTAAATACCAAGTCCACGGCCCAGGGAATTCAAAGAGCTTATGGGGCCGCATACAACCTTGTTCGCCCGCCTGACGAAGTGGTACCGGGCCAATGGCGTTCGGCGGAGTTGAACTTGCTGTTTGGATGATAGTGACTGCTTGCCAAGAAACAGAAAACGCAGCAAGGCAACTTAAGATAGTAGATTTATGCCTGGCACCGAAGGTACTTGTGAGGTGGACTAAATGGCGAGGGGGGGGCGAAACCAAGGGCCGCGATCCCAACAAGCGGTTTGAGGCTGTACATTCCCAAGCAAACGCTCTAACGCCGTGTGCACCCCACGTTCCGACTTGTTGACCGGTTATTGACCGAGTGTGCATCACCGTTACTCCACGGCGAGTGGGCCATTGCTTCCGAAGGGTTTTTGCCAAAATACTATGACTGTATTCAGAAATTAGCTTGCAATCCACAAGAAAAAGAGTAAACTAAGAAGCATCTAAGATATCTCCTTCCGCGAGGTGATACGAATGGACTAGACGAGGGAGACACAGTAAATCCTAGAGAATCATAGAAATGACGTAGGGGAGGTTCTAAAGCGATGGAGCAAATACCGAAGGACATTGGAGAGTATGCAGGAGCTGGTGAAATTACCATAGCGGACGAGGTTATAGCCTCGATCGCTGGGGTGGCCGCCAAGGAGGTGGAAGGGGTTGCCAGTGTGGGAAAGGGCACCGTTCGCCGCATGTTGGCCGAGCGTCTGGGAGGCGCTGAGGGGAAAGCCAGGGGAGTGCAGGTTGAGGTAGGGACAATAGAGGCTATTGTTGACCTTTCGCTGAACGTTATATATGGGTTCAACATTCCCAAGATTATCGCCGCGGTTCGTGGCAAGGTAGCCTCTCGCCTGTTTGATCTCGCCGGACTCGATGCCAAGGAAATCAATGTGCACATTGTAGGCATTGAGTTCCCGGAGAAGGCGGAAAAACCGGAGAAAAGGGTGAAGTAAGCAAAGGACAGTGGAGCAAAGACGCGTACACCTCTTAGCCCGATAAATCTACGAAAGGTATCGCAAGAGAGGTGACTATTCATTTAGAGGCACGGTTGCTCTATGGCCCTGGTGCTTAGGCCAAACCAAGGTGAAAGAGTTGGATTGTGGGTTATTTCAAGCATCACGTGACTGGCCGGCTTTGCGTAAGGGAAGAAACCGGATGAAGGTCATCAGACGCATGGCTCAGGTTATTGCAACATCTATCATCTCAAAATCAGGATATTTCTCTCAAATAAGGAACTAGGTGATAACAACAAGGTCTCAGGACGCTTTGACGCTTGTTCACCAAGAGCCCGCTAGAGGCTCGCGTTGAGAAGGCTGCTGAACGGTAGGGTAGGACACGTTCATGTCCATTTTTAACCGAGTACTAGTGATTATCGTTGCTCTGGTCATATTAGCTGGAGCAGTGATCACGTTGCTTGTGGCTACTGGGGTGAGCCCACCAGATGTCCTCCCGTATGGATGGTTTGAGCCGCAGCTACAAGGCATTGCCGACGCCACCGGCGGAACTGCCGGTGCCATCATAGCACTTAGTGTAGTCATTACCCTAGGAATGATCGCTTTGCTGTTCTTCGAGTTCATACCCTCGGGCAAGCCGGCTAGCCTACTCATAAGCTCTGATGAAAACGGCGTAGTCACCATTGATGTGGAAAGCGTCTGTATGTTGGCCGAGCACACCGCTACTAGTACTCGCGGTGTGCGTCGTGTCAAGTGCCGTGTAAGGGAAAGCGCAGGAGGCTTGCTTATTTCCTGTCGGGCTTCGTTAGCTCTGGGAACTAACATAGTTGAGATGGGTGCCGATTTACGCAGTAAGATCAAGGAAGTAGTAGAACAGCTCACCGGGCTGCCCGTGGCGCAGGTAGATATTAGGACTAAATATGAATCAAGGGAAGCCAAACCGCTGGCTGTGCGCTGAGGGAAGATAACAGATGTTGAACGCAAAGGCAATAGGTGCTATCGCTGGGTTAATACTGGGGATTATCGTAATATGCTTTGGTTTCCTAAAGGGCCTCGTCGTGGTTCTATTTATTCTGGCTGGCTGGTTCATCGGCAAGGTTTTGATGGGAGAGATTGACCTCCTCGATCTTTATGAGCGCTTCATAAGAAGCAGGGGCAAGGGACCCAGAGAATAGCTCTAGGCAAGAAGCGGGATACAGCGAAGTCAAGAGAATCAGCGCACGTATGTCATACTGCTGCGAAGGAACTAGTTGATGTGCCGTGCTACCACAATTCAGACTGATGAGCTCGCACTGTGAAAGCGCCACGTAGCTCAGTGAGGCCACCGTAAGCCACGCCAAAAAGCTGCGAATCACTTAAGAGAATCACCTCGCCGTTGTTGAAGGAATCCCGTGGCCATTCCCCTTCGCTGGCTCCTCTGCACATCACCCCTCTCACCCAACAGCACGTTCCGACGTTCCAAAATTCAGAAGATTCGTGTCTCAACCCCTCGGAGAACGTAAGGCTGATGTGACACGTTGTGTGTCTTGCCTGTAATTCGACGCCGTTGGGCTGTTAGCTTAGGGGTGACCAAACGCCACGAGTGGGCCCGGGGGGTATTACCGCCAATACGGGCCCATCGTGGTTAATAGGAAAGGAGTCAATTGCCACTATCTCACGTAATCGCTGAAGTTAATTGCAATATTGTTGCATTTAGTGGCAGCTTGTGGTACCATATCGCCCGTGATCCAAGATTCAATTCGGATTTTGCAGGCTGAGGGCTATAAAATAACTCAGCCTCGAAGGCAAGTGCTCGAGGTTCTACAGGGAGCACAGAAACCGCTCTCGCCCTACGACATACAGAGACTTCTACACAAGCAAGGGAAATATCTGAATCATGTCACCATCTATCGCACCCTCGACCTGTTTTGCAGCCTCAATCTGGCTCATAGAATTTTGTCCCGCGGTGGATTCGTTAAGTGTGCTGTTGGCAGCAAAGAAGGGTGCCATCGGTTCATGGTCTGCCGCAACTGTGGAACCCTTAAGGAGTTTGCCGACGAGGGGTTGTGCCGAGAGGAGAACAGGTTCGCCCAGAATCTCGGCTTTCATACTGAATATCATCTTTCTGAATCTTCCGGCCTTTGTGCCAACTGCTACAAGAAACCGGAAGAGCCAGAAGACGTCTGACCCCACTCTAACATGATCAAGCGGATAACAAAAGAATTAAGAAGACACGCTCCCTTTACCTTGCTCGGGGCTGTTACAGGAATTATCATTATGCTCATAGTAGTTCTTGGCGGCGTTCCTTCTAATGTTTCTGAGACTGCCTTTTACACCCTGCATCCACTCCATGTTGTATTGAGTGCACTTACGACTACGGCGATGTATATGACGTACAGGAAGGGTAAGATCTGGGTGGCAATCTTGGTTGGTTGGACGGGTTCAATAGGAATAGCTACACTCAGCGATGTGGTTATCCCATATCTCGGAGGGAGCTTGCTCCACGTCGACATGCAGTTTGAACTGCCTTTTATTGAAACCTCAAAAATGCCCTTCATTGGGATTGAAAAATGGAAAGTTGTGAATTCTGCCGCATTAATTGGCATCGCGATCGGTTATTGGAAACACATAACCAAGATCCCACATGCTGGTCATGTGTTGTTGAGCACATGGGCATCATTATTCTACTTCACGGCGTTCGGAGTAGCTGATTGGATTCCTTTGCTCCCCCTTGTCTTCCTCTTTCTATTCCTTGCCGTTTGGATTCCTTGCTGCACCAGCGACATAATATATCCTCTACTGTTTGTGGGGAAGGATCAAGAGCCACCTTTACAACATACAGAATAGGGATACTCAGCCTTCATGCCTGTTACGCTCCAACCTGCAGGAGGACAATATGAAAGAGTTATCGACTTCCTGGTCGAACTGAGTGGTAGGACACGCCGATTGGCAACGTATGGCACCTCCGGGTTGACGCCTCGTGCGGCTCTTCTCAGCATCTACAGCTGCGCAGCCATGCTCTGGTCTTTGACTGGGACATGAAATCCTCAACCCACGGACAGCGGCAGGGTTTGCTATCACCTCAACGATGCTTTTACTATCACGCAGGGACATACGGAAGGCAATTTCAACTAGGATGAGAGAACAAGGATGGTATGGTGACGTAGACGGCTGGGGCTCATAAGCTACAAAGTCATCCATTCCTGTGCTACTATATGCTAACAATAGGCGTGAAGGCACTGATTGTTTGATTGGCTGAAAAAGACTGAGCTAGGGGTAAAGCGAAGCAGGGAAGCCTGGTTTGGCAAAATAACTCATCTTTTCGAGCGAGGTTCAATAGGGGAGGAAGCTTGGGCGGAGCTGGAGGAGTTGCTCATCTCGGCAGATGTTGGTGTACAAACTACAGAAAAACTCGTAGAAAGAGTCAAGCAGCGAGTGAGAACAGATAAGCTGGCAGATGCTTCACAGGTAAAGTCGGCTTTGAAAGATGAGATGGTAAATCTGCTAAGCGTCCCCAATTTACTTTGCTGTTCGGAGCGCAGCGAAGAGTCTCCTCAAGTTATCCTGGTTGTTGGCGTGAATGGCTCAGGTAAGACAACAAGCATTGCCAAGCTGGCTTGTAGCTTTACCTCACAAGGGCAGAAGGTTATTCTAGCCGCAGCCGATACCTTCAGGGCAGCGGCTATTGAGCAGATTAGGTATTGGGGAAGGGAAGCAGGTGCTGAAGTCATTGCCCACCAGCCCGGTGGCGACCCAGCTGCAGTTGCCTTCGATGCGATTCAGGCAGCACGTAACCGCCACGCCCAAGCAGTGATTATCGATACCGCCGGTCGTCTTCATACCAAATCCAATCTCATGGAAGAGCTCAAGAAGATAAAGCGAGCAGCAGCCAAACATGATGCCTCGGCTCCACATGAGGTTTTGTTGGTGATGGATACTACCACAGGGCAGAATGGTATAGCTCAAGCCAGGTACTTTACCCAAGCCGTGGACGTGACCGGGATTTTCTTGGCCAAGCTGGATGGCACTGCTAGAGGCGGGATAGTGTTCGCCATTTGTGATGAGCTGAATATACCAATTCTCTACATAGGTACAGGCGAAAAGATGCAGGATATAGCCCCTTTCAGTGCTGAGGCCTTTGTCAATGCCATCTTGTCTTGAATAGCTAGACGTTCTCAGAAAATAGGAGCTGAATGCTTATTATCGGGATTGACCCCATCGCTTTCTCCATTGGTCCTCTCACTGTGAGATGGTACGGAATCATGGTGGCTTTAGCAGCCATAGTGCTGTTCGCTATCACCTTCCGAGAGTTGAAAAGGCTCGGCGTCTCAACCGACATTATGTATGGCATCTTTCCGTGCGCGCTTGTCGGTGCCATCATAGGAGCCAGGCTGTTTCATGTGGTCGACTACTGGGACTATTATGTCACCCACCCTGGGGAGATCATTGGTTTCGCTGGACTGAGTCTCTACGGAGCCATTATCGGTATCGTTGTGGCAGCGTTCATCTATATCCTAGTGAAGAAGATGTCTTTCTCCAACCTGGCCGTCTTGGGTGATGCTGCTGTTGTAGGAGCGCCTCTGGCTCAAGCCATAGGCAGAGTTGGCTGCACATTAAACGGTTGCTGCTTTGGCAAACCCAGCCCCTTTGATTCTTTCCCCGGGGCAGTAATCTATACAGCTCGGGATTCCATTCCCCGATATTGGGATGGGCTTCACCTCTATCAAAATGGTGTGACCATTCCGCTTTATCCCACACAGATTTACTTCCTATTATGGAACCTCATAGTTTTTGCTGTAATATGGCGACTGCGCGACCGACTCAAGCCACAAGGTTCTCTCGTCCTCCTCTACCTTTGCCTTTACGCCGCTGGTGATTTTGCCTTAAGGTTTTTCCGTTTAAACGAGCCCTTTCTTTTTGGACTGCACCAGGGTCAAGTGGTCAGCTTAGCAATATTGGTGGTAGCTTTGCCTTTGCTTGTTGTAAGGATGCGCAAGTTTCGGCAAGGGGCTTTGGCTGCTGCATCAGGTAATGAAGCTAACTACTGGGAGCAAAGTCAAGGACGTTAAGACGCAGCACTTCCTCTCCATTCCACCAGTCCTTCTTCAGGTTATACACAATGTCTATATAAGAAGGTATTTCCTCCTTAGCTTTCCCTGAGTTAAAATGCATAGCTCTCCAGGTTATATCTCCTTGTTTGAGTTTCAACTGCAGATGGTCACCTTGGTTGCCAAGTTTCTGGCATTCGCCTACTGCTACGTGCCGAGTGAGAAAAGTAGGCTTAAGATTGCCTTGACCGAATGGGCTTAGTTTCTCAATCAGATTAAAGGTATTGCCGGCAAAAGCGGATAAAGGCAGCTCGGCATCAATGACCAACTTGGGGCGAAGGTCGAGATGAGACAGCTCACTCATGGCCAATCCCATGATTCTTTCCTCTAGCTCAGGTAAGTTTTGGCGTGCCACAGTGAATCCAGCAGCAAAGGGATGACCCCCAAAGCTGCGAAGCAAATCATGGCACCTTTCTAGAGCAAACAAAATGTTGAACTCAGGTATGCTACGGCAACTGCCGCGACATACTTCCGACCCAAGGCTAAGAATTACAGTAGGTCGGTAGAATTCCTCTGCTAGCTTACCGGCGACAAGGCCGATCACACCATCAGGATAACTCTCATCGCCTTGCACAAGCAGAGCGGAATAAGCTTTGTCGGCTACTTTCTCCCTCGCCTTGCTTAGCACCTCGTTGGTCAGCCTTTGGCGCTCAGCATTCTTTTTCTCCAGTTCTTTGGCCAGAGCATGGGCTTCTTCCGCTGAGCAAGTGGTGAGCAGGCGATAGCTGGTGACAGCATTGCCTACTCTGCCAGCAGCGTTGAGCCTGGGTCCTAAACTCCAGGAAATATGCTCAGTATCAAGCTCGCCAAGCTTCAGTCGAGCTAGCTTAATCATCTCATGGAGCCCAATGCGACGAGTATCATTAAGCACCTCCAGCCCTTTCCTCACTAAGTAGCGGTTTTCACCGGTGAGGGGGACCATATCAGTGACAGTGCCTAGAGCTACCAGGTCTAATAGCCCATTGAGCTGTTTCTCTCTGCTGTCCTGATGAAACAAAGCTTGTACAAGCTTGAAGGCGACGCCTACACCAGCTAAGTCGGGGAAACAGTACCGTGAATCCCTTCGTTTTGGGTTAATGACAGCTATTGCTTGAGGCAAAGCTGCCGATGGGATGTGGTGATCGGTGATAATCATATCTGTACCCATTTCCTGAGCTTGTCTTGCCTCTGCGAGATTCCCAATGCCGCAATCAACGGTGATAATCAATCCGGTTCCTTGGTTATGGAGTTTTTCTAGACCTGCCAAACTCACCCCGTGTCCCTCATAAATGCGGTCAGGAATGTAGGGAGTGACTTTGCCGCCAAGCCACGATAACCCTTCGACAAGAACAGCTGTGGCTGTAACGCCATCGACATCGAAGTCACCGTAGACGGCGATCTTCTCCTCCGAAAGCAAGGCCTTATATATCCTACTCACAGCCTGTGGCATGTCAGGAAGTAAGAAGGGATTCCCTTCAAGCCTGTGGTCAGCAGCCAAAAACGGCTCGACCTCGTTCGGTTTGACGTTGCGGTTGTAAAGAAGCTGGGCAATTAAAGGAGGGACGCCGGGACTATGCAAGTACTCATCCGGCGCTGGAGGGAGAACTCTCCATTGACCCTGCTGCTTCAATCCCGCATTCCCAGCTTGACGCCTTCCATCAGAATCGGTAACTATAGCACAAGATGGCCCGTGACAAAACCCTTTGACACTTGCCCTCAATTCGATCCCTTCAGAAGAGAACAAATCAATCTAGGCTAACAACCGTAGCCTGACCGTAATGGACACGCAAGAGATATAGGGTTGGCTGTTGGTGAATTACTACTTGGCAACTCACCGCGAGAAAGTAGCTGATTACCTATTCGATGGGACTCAGTTTGCAGATTGTCAGAGCGGTGATTCAGAAGCTAGGTATCTTGTTACACGCTCCGCTCGAGACAGCATCGGTGTCTCTTGCTATTCCTCGGCGTTGGTGGAATTGCGAATTGGAATGTCCACCCTCCCTAACAGGAAACTCAGGCATTGGGTCTCGCAGTCGTGCTTAATACAAGCCGAGGGCCACTTGCACAGGTCGTCTACATAATCTGGGTTGCTACGGTTGTCCCCCACGTGAGCCATGGTCTCGCGGCAGCACCTTCCTGCGCCAGCCATATAGATAAATCCCATCGCACTTGCTCCATACTGCGTAGATGCCTTGGTCTCTGTAACTCATAATCTTGAAATTGAATGTAGCATACCTTCTCTCTTAGTTCAATCGAATTCTCCTAGCCTATCCCTTCTTGAAGACCTTTGGCGCAAGCCACAAATGTTCTTCCCTCATAACTCTAGTCCGTTTCTCTTCAACAATGCTGTAGTATCGCCGTCCCCGTTAATCAATCCTTGGGTAACATCTTCTCCGTTTCTATTTAGCACCCTCCACTTCTTAATCAAGGACATCCTCACCACTGCCCTCCTGGATTTCATAGAGGTATCCTATCTTCTTGTTCTTGTCCCCGAACAACTAAACGAGCGTTGTTTCATTTTGATCCATTTCTCCTCATCAATTCCAATCAGATTGCCGCAGTGGCATTTAACTTCACTTCCCTCTCGAATGCTGTAATCTTCTATTATTCGCCCTTTCCAACAATGCAATAATCGCCGCTTTCCAATCTTCGAGTATTTAAAGACTTTAGCCCGGCATTTAGCGCACTTTATCACTATCATTTGAATTTACGTGTCTTCATCTCCAATTGGAGCACGTTGAATCCCATGTTTCACTCTAGATTTCTTGAGACCACCTAGAAAGTAGATAGCTGGCCCCCTAGGTTGGCGTTTCTCAGTGGCTCTGATAAGTCTTTCCAAGACGCCAAGGGGGTAAGAGTGAATAAGCTTCCTAGCCAGGCCGGTGCTGATGCCAAGCTTAAGCAAGTCAGCTTCAACCCTCTTAATTCTTATCCAATACCTCTCCTTTTTGTCTAGCGTCATTCCTATCACTAAGTTATCACAATCAGAGGCAATTAGTGTAATATTGACCTTGGTGTGCGGATAAAGATAATCGGCGCGGAATCGTTGGGCGTTCGTGGCCTCTGCTGTGTGGTTGAAACTGAAGATCGCAAGATTGTTATTGATCCAGGCGTTGCGCTAGGGTACAGGCGACATGGCTTGTTGCCACATCCAATTCAGGTTGCCGCGGGTGAGAGAGTGAAAGTTGCCATTGAGAAGGCGCTGGAAGATGCCACAGACGTGGTGATTAGCCATTATCATGGTGAGCATCATCCAATGGTCGATGCCAATCCTTACCAGCTTTCGGCGGGCCGAGTTGCTGAATCCCTGGGTCATCCCAGATTGTGGGCAAGAGGGACGCAGGATCTCTCTCCTAGTCAGATTCAGCGAGCCCAGGCTTTAGCCCAGAAGATCAATCGCATTCTTCCACCTTCGGAAGGCTTGAACGACGGATGTTTGACCTTTTCGCCTCCTGTTCCCCATGGTGAACAAGGCAGAGGTGGCATGGTAATGATGACTCGCATCGAAGATGAGAGGGGAGTTTTTGTACACGCCTCGGATATTCAAATGCTCAATGATGAGGCAATTGACCAAATTCTTGTGTGGCGGCCAACGGTGGTGCTGGCATCTGGGCCGCCAGTTTATTTGCCAAGCTTGACTCTGAACAAGCGAGAGGGTGCGCTGCGCAGGACTCTAACGGTGGCCAGAGAAGTAGATACGCTGATTCTGGATCACCACCTGATGCGCTCTAGAGAAGGCGAGAAGTGGCTGGACTGGGTCTCTTCTCTTGCTGACCACAGGGTTGTTTGTGCTGCGGACTTCACGGGGCGGAATCGCAATTTGCTTGAAGCAGAGCGAGTTCTCTGGTACAGGAAAATGCCTGTGCCCAACGGCTGGCATGAGGCTTATGCGCACGGTGAGGCGACTACCGACGCTTGTCAACTAGCCAGGTGACAAATGAAAAAAGTGACGATAATAGGGACAGGACACGTTTTCAGGTTGAGGGAAAAGGTTAGAAAGCTTATTGAAAACGTAAATCCCCAAGCTGTCTGCGTTGAACTTGATGAAGGAAGGTATGAGGTTTTGCTTCGAGGCAGAACGTCACTTCATCCTTTGGCCTTGTTACAGGCACGGCTAGCGCATAGCTATCACACAATCCCAGGAAACGACATGCTGGGTGCGGTAGAAGGGGCGAGAGACATAGAGGCCGAGCTTTTCTTCATAGACAAAGACATAGAGGAAACAAAGAGAAGGCTTGGTGAGGCTTTTGTATTGGAGTTCCTGAATCCGCTTGAGATATTGAGAAAGATTATCCTTTTTCCTGTTATCTTCTTATCAGGACCTCGTGGAAACTTCACCTTGGAAGAAGTAGTACGGGAATTTGAGAGAGACCCACAGAAGTACAGGAAACTCTTGGGAAGAGCATTCCCCGTGTTCAAAAGAGTTCTCTTAGACGAGAGGGAAGAACATATGGCGAAGAGAATAAGGGAAGTACTGGAGAGGTTTGACGAGGTTGCAGTAGTCACGGGTGCAGGCCATGCGGCTGACCTGAAGAAGCTTCTGAATGATTTCAATGTCGAAGTCTTTTCCTTGACGAAGCTGCTAGACGAGTGAAGAAAGCTTACGCTCCCGCAACGCGAAACCGAGGTTACGACTCTGCTCTTCTACCATCTCCAAGCTTGCTCGCTCAGGACCACCCCGAGTCTCAGGCCGGGTAGCGTTAAGACCCGCTGCCGCACTGGCCATGATGAGTGATTTTCGAATGCTGGCTCCCAGAACACGGTAAGCAGCAAAAGCCCCTACGAAAACATCTCCGCAACCTACTGCGTTGACTACGTCAGAGCCCATCTCTTTCAGGGGTAGGGCAGGTGCTTCGACCACCGTAAGGGTAGCTGGTTCAAGCATCGCCGCTCCTCGGGCACCAAGTTTCAGGACTATGTGGTTGTGAAATCCTAACTTGTGGAGATACTTCAAGCTCGTATCTGACTCTGCGGTTTCAAAAAGGGCAGTTGCTTCTGCTTCATTCAAGAAAACGATATCTGCCTGTTTGGCAAGATACTCCAATGCCTTCCATCCGTGGCTTATCAGAATTCCGGGATCCCACAACACCGGGATACTGCGCTGTTTTGCTGACGTTATTAGCTGTGCTACTGCATCTAACGGAGGATCGGTGATGGCTATGCTTTGGCACCCCTCCAATAGATGCTTGACAGCGGGCTGGTTTAAGTGCTCAGGGCGTAGCCTGGCATTAGCACCGAGACAACTAGCGATAACGTTCTGCCCTTTTTCGTCGACTAAAATATAGGCTTGTCCTGACTCCTCCCCTCGTATGCGGTTGACTCCCGCAGTAGTGACTCCCTCACCACTAAGGGCTGCTACCTGCTGGTGAGCGAGGTCATCTTCTCCTAGAGCGCCGATTAAGGCAACTTCTTTAGCCCCGAGAATACGCGCCGCAGCTACCGCTACGTTGCCTCCTGTTCCCCCAGATACTCGCGTGATATGTTTTACGCAAACTTCTTCTCCGGGCGACGGCAGCCACTCCACGAAGCAGCTAGTGTCCCAATTGATAGCACCGCATACCACCAGGCTGACCATCCTATTTCTCCAATATCCGCGACAGGAATAAGTTCAGAAAGCGGGGCCCATCCACACCAGCAGCTACATGTACTAAGGGTACGTCTCCTGCTTTTTCCACAGGCAGAATACGAGTGATTCCCCGGTCCCATCCATTCCCCGTGACCACTTCCACAGGCGCTGATACAAAATCGAACAGGGAAGGGTCTAGCAGAGCCGACAAGGCCAAGGGGTCATGCATTTTGCAGCATCCCTCGCGCTTTGCGCCGTATTCCACTAGTTGGGCCGTCAGGTGAGCAGCGGGGGTGTCGCCAGTTTTGATTCGTTCCAGATGTTGGCTGCTCAAACAAGTTGCGGGGTCCATAGATACATCTAGTCCCACAGCGAAAATATCTACTCCGGAGCTAAACACTATGTGGGCTGCCTCGGCATCCTGCCAGATGTTGAACTCAGCAAACGGAGTTCGATTTCCTTCGCCGTAGGGAGTAAGGCCGTAAGCTCCTCCCATGAGAACCAGTCTAGTCAGATATCTCGACAGTTGGGGATGATGTTGGAAAGCATTAGCCACATTGGTCAGAGGCCCTGTTGCCACCAGCGTGATATCACCCGCGGCATCTGAGACCAACTGAGCCAGAAAATCCCAGGCCTCCATTGGATATAGTGTCAATCTGGGGGAGGGCAGGCTTGATTTTCCTAGACCGTCTGGGCCATGATAGTTTGCGGCGTGGACTAAAGGGCGTTCCAAGGGTTCTGCCGCACCCATTACTACTGGAATATCCCATACATCAAGGTATTCCAGTACTCGGCGAGCATTGGCACTGGTTATCTCTATTGGGACGTTGCCTGCCACCGTAGTCACTCCGAGAACTTGGATTTCAGGAGAGCATAAGGCTAGAATCAAGGCTAGGGCGTCGTCTATGCCGGGATCCATATCCAAAATGACTTTGCTCTTTTTCATATAGACTTTGTGAGGTACACTATCATAAATCTTAGAAGAATTGCCTGGTAAAGCAAAGATAACGATTATCGAAGAAATTATCAAGCTCTTAGAGCAGGAATATGGCTCTCCGGAGTGGCAACAAAGAGAAGAGCCTGTCGCTGTGCTTGTGGGAACCATTCTTTCTCAGAATACCTCGGACGTCAATTCAGTAAGAGCTTTTAACTCACTTATGTCTACCTTCGGTAGCTGGGAGGCTATAGCTTCCGCCCCGGTCGAGCAGATCGCTCAGGCTATCAGATTAGGAGGGTTATCTCGGGTTAAGGCACTGAGGATAAAGCAGCTATTAGGTAAAATTGAAAAGGAGCAGGGCTGTATTAGCCTTGATTTCCTTGAAGCAATGAATATGGCTGAAGCTAAAGATTATTTGATGCGTCTGCCTGGAGTGGGGCATAAAACAGCTAGCTGTGTGCTTCTTTTTGCCCTGGGGAAGCCATGCTTGCCGGTAGACACGCATGTTTTTCGAGTAGCCAAAAGATTAGGGCTAATTGCCTCTGGAGTTTCTGTAGAGCAGGCGCACGGCTTGCTGCAAGAGCAAATCCCGCCATCAAGAGTCTATCAGTTCCATCTCCACCTGATAAAGCATGGCAGGCGAATATGTCATGCTCGGCGACCTCGCTGCAATGAATGCATACTGGAGAGTGTGTGCTCCAGTTCCCTTGCTCGTAAGCGCGTCGCGCAAACCTTCATCCAGGTCTGAGATCCCAAATTCACATAGAATGCTGCGAATCTGGCGCAGGGCAAGAAATGTACAGGCCGTATTGTCAATGCGAGCCGAAGGCGTTGCAATTCCCGTCTCGGTCAGGCCATTGTTCCGTCCACCAAAAGCTCGTTTTAGACTGCTACCAATGTAGCTCTGACCAGCAAATGCTATAATGTTCTTGGCATGGCGGAAATACTGCGAAGCAAGAATCTGACCACAAAGTTTCAAATATTGCTCGAAGTAGCGGCAAATCAACCAAATATCCAGCAAAAGGATGTTGCCAAAAAGCTTAACATAACCTCTCAGGCGGTGTCTGAGTATGTCAAGGAATTGATGAAGGATGGCTGGCTTAGCTCTCAAGGTCGTTCTAGATATACGGTGACCCGAGAAGGGGTGAATTGGATTCTAAGGATGGCTCGGCAACTGCAAGGTTACTCTGCGTTTGTGAGCAAGGTAGTGAGCGATATTTCCGTTTCCACTGCCGTAGCTGATGACGAACTATCGGCAGGTCAGCCAGTATCGCTACATATGAGGGATGGTTTGCTGTTTGCCTCTGGCGTTGTACGCGATCAAGAACCCAGGGGAATAGCTGTATCTGAGGCTAAGAAAGGTGAAGACGTTGGCATCTCTAATGTGGAAGGAGTGATAAAGCTAGAAACTGGCAAGGCGACTATAGCCAAAGTGCCCAATGTACAACAGGGGGGCTCCAGAAGCGTCGATCTTGCTAAGTTGAAACAAGAGGTAGACAGAGCCAGGCTCGTAGGAGCCATTGGCGTTGAAGCTTTGATCGCACTGAAGCAGATAGGTATAAAGCCTCATTATCTCTACGGTGTCAGGGAAGCAGCCGTAGAAGCAGCTTACTGCGGTTTGCCTTTTCTAATTGTCTGTGCTGAAGACGTGGTTTCGGCAGTGATGCAGAGGTTGGAGGAGGAAAACCTGGATTACGAGACTCTCGACCTGAGGAAGGATAGGCTAACCTCTCCATAATAGTGCCTCACTGAAACCTCGGGTCTGGCTTCAAAGAAACTACACATCCGTCATGTATATTACTTCCAGGCTATAGACTCTTTCTGATTAGGCTAGAATATAGCCTAACGGGTTCCGGTGAGGTGCACAATCCGTTGGGGAGCGTGAGCTGCCCCGCCAATTTGATTGCCTGCCGGCCCTGCAGTGGCCCGATTCAGGAAATTGGGGTGTCCCTAGCGGCTAGCCCCGCATCAAGCGCATGAATGGGCAAAGGGTCCGGCCAAGGTTCAACCGAACCCGAATTTACTTAAGGGGGAACCAAAATGATTCGCAGTGTAGGCATCGACTTACACCAGGGGCACCACAGAGCGCGCTGTCTGGATGAGAGAGCACAACCCTGTGATAGCTTCAGCTTTCAGACCACGCCGGAGGGACTGGCCACCCTGGAAGAACGCGTTTTCCGGGACGGGTCTAATCCCACCATAGTCCTTGAACCCGCGGGCTTACCATGGCTGATGGTGGCTGTCTATTTACGATCCCGCCATCCTGATTGCCGGCTGGTGAAAGCCAAGACACAGAAAGTGGCCGCCTTGCGGCGGTATCTGCGAGGACCGGTCAAGAGCGATCGTCTCGATGCTCTTACCTTAGCCAAAATGCCTTTCATCGACCCGGAACAAATGGACGAGATTTACTTACCTCCAGCTGAAATCCATGCTCTACAACGACTTACACGCCAGCGTAAGCGGATAGAACAGGATATCGCTGGCCGTAAGATCAGGATTTCGGCCATTGTCGACGGATACCTGCCAGGTGTACGTCGAACTTTCAATGATGCTTGGTCTTCTCCGGTCAGGGCTTTCCTGAAGTCCCGGCTGAATCCATTTATCGTAGTCCGAGACGAGGAAGATGCTCTCCATGCCTTCCTGAGCAAAAACAGCTACCATAGCAAATGGAGCAAGGCGCAGACCAGATTGGTTTTTCTGTCATGTCAGAGCGTGGCTGCTGTATGTAAGCTATCTGAGCTAGCTGGGACAGTCAACGAGGATTTTTTCACGGATCTCCAGGATGAAATAGCTCGGGAATTAAGGATGCTGGAAGCAGATGAAGTTGAGTCTGAAGCCCTGGCACGTCGCATTGCAGAGCTCTATCAGAGACTGCACTCCTCGGACAATCTCCGCACGATACCGGGCGTTGGGGAACATACGGCACCGATCTTCCTGGCGACGGTGGGCAACCCGGCACGTTTCCACAGTCAATCCGCTTTCGCAAATTGGGAGGGTGTGGTACCAGGGGCCAAGCAATCGTCCAATGCGGAGGCCAAGGGGCTGAGAATGACCAAAGCCGGGTCATCCATCATGAGGATGGCCCTTTACCAAGCAGGGGACATCGGTCGCCGGTGGGATCCGCAGCTTGCCGCTGTCTACTACCGCGAAATGGTTTATCACGGCAAGAACCATAGGCAAGCTATGGGGGCGGTGATGAGCCACCTTGGAGCCAGGGTATTGACAGTGCTCAAGGATGACAGACCATATGAGCTGAGAAATCCTGATGGCAAAGCGATCAGCCGGATTCAGGCCAGGAAACTCATCCTCTCCGAATACCACGTGTCAGAGGAGATCAGGAGCGAGAGACGCCGGCGCAATAGCAAAGTCAGCAAGGATAGGGAGACAGCAACTTACAGGACAAACGAGGCAGCCAAAGCTCCTCAACCTGTACAAGTCGAACCCGTCTCCCGAAAATAAGTCTAACTTAGAGCTACAGGGAGGTCAAATGAATTACCCTTGACATCTATTAGGAAATCTTGTTGTAGTCTACATCTGCCTGTGCCCTTGGCATCCCTCCCTACGACCTTACTCCATTTAACCCCCCAGATGACGTCCTTTTCCTTAGGCCCTTGCCTTCCGTCCCTGCTAATCCCTCCCCAAATCCATATCCGCTACCAAGCGAACGCCATCACTTGAAGCTTCCCGAATTTGATTTCGTTCACCCAGGGATTGCTTAGCTAATTACGCCCCCAGGGCTGCTTGAAACTCCTCTAGGATTCCTATTCAAAGCGCTATCACCCTTGGAGATTTCCCAAGAATTGATTGTTGAGGCCTGTCAAGACTCGTTAGAAATGTCCTCCCCTTTGACTCATTAGAAATGACCTCTGTTGACCTCATACAGGCAATGCTTGACTGGTACGTTGAGATTGGATGCTGTATCTTCTCCAGGGATGATCGGGAGGGGGGACGTGTTTCTTCCTCAGTCCACGGATTTGTTGTTTTTGATGACGAATTGAGAGCTTCTGGGGTAACTCCTTAATT
>Ga0114919_10001034_pt1 | contig 22338 bp, 21 predicted proteins | sample BlataG_FD_88682 | JGI IMG/M metagenome (GOLD analysis project Ga0114919, IMG submission 88682) | Deep subsurface microbial communities from Black Sea to uncover new lineages of life (NeLLi) - Black_00105 metaG | ecosystem: Environmental > Aquatic > Marine > Oceanic > Sediment | place: Atlantic... | reverse complement strand
CTGCACGACTTCCTCATCGCGCATCAGCGGCAGGGGCGGGAAGCGGTTGAAGTACTCCTTCCACGCCATCAGGCCCATGTCGTTGGAGTACGGCAGGCCGTAGTAGCTGTCGAACCCGTGCCGCGTGGGCAGGAAGGGCTCCTGGTCGCCGAGGTGCCACTTGCCCACGAGCTTCGTGGCGTAGCCGGCCCGCTTGAGCAGCGTAGCGATGGTGATCTCGCTGGGGTTGAGGCCCATCGATTGGCCGGGAAACAGCACCCAGTCGCCGTTGTCGACCGTGCCGAGGTCCACGCGCGTGGGGTAGCAGCCCGTCATCATCGCCGCGCGCGACGGCGTGCAGACCGGGGCAGCCATGTAGAAGTTGGTGAACTTCACTCCCTCGGCGGCCAGGCGGTCCAGGTGCGGCGTCTTGTTCACCGGCGAGCCGTAACAGCCGACGTCGCCGTAGCCCAGGTCGTCGCAGTTGATGAGAACGATGTTGGGTCTGTCCTTCGGGTCGCGCATGTCACTGCTCCGTTGCATGTCGGTGCTTCGTTGTGGATCTCCTCAATGTGAGATCCTTCGCGGACCTTTTCAATGTAAGATCCTTAACGTGAGGTCCTTTGCGGACCTTCTCAATGTAAGATCCTCGCATCTCCTAAAGCCCAGGCACAGCTGTGCCTGGGCTTTGTACGCTGTACCTTGATTTTGTACGCTGTACTTGGGCGCTTGTCTGCCTCGCGGGGACACTACATAATCTCGCGCAGGAAGTCCATAACCCACGAGCGCCACCATGACACCACGCGAGCGAATAGTTGCGACGCTGCGGGGCCAGACGCCCGATCGCGTACCGCTGGATATCGGCGGGACCGAGTCGTCCGGGCTGACGGGCATCGCCTACAACCGCCTGCGGGCGCACCTGGGCATGCCGCCGGGCAAGACGCAGGTGTTCGACACGTATCAGCAGGTGGTAAAGGTGGAGGACGACCTGCGGCAGCGGCTGGAGGTCGACACGGCGGGGCTGCTTATCGAGCCGCGGCGGTGGCGGCCGGGCGCGCTGCCGGACGGCTCGCCGTGCGAGTTGCCCGCCAAGTGGGACCCGCAGGAGGATGTTGATGGCGGGCTGATTGTTCGCGATGAGGCGGGCCACGTGATCGCCCGCATGCCGGCCGGCGGGTTCTACTTCGAGCCCGTCTACGCTCCGCTCGCCGGCGCCCGCGAGCCGGCCGAGCTGGCCGACCACGCCGCGGCCATAGAAAACTTCGACTGGCCGGCCTACGCCGACGAAACGCTGGACGACATCGCCGCCCGCGCCCGGCGACTTCACGACGAAACGGACTACGCCATCGTCGCCAACCTGGGCTTTCACCTGCTCGCCGCCGGTCAGATGCTGCGGGGCTACGAGCAATTCATGGTCGACCTGCTGGCTGACAAGGCCATGGCCCACGCGGTCCTCCGCCGGCTGACCGACGCCTACAAGCGCCGGGCCGACGGCTACCTCGCCCGCGTCGGCGAGTGCGTGCAGGTCGTGCTGGTCAACGACGACCTCGGCACGCAAAACGGGCCGATGCTGTCGCCGGCGAGCTACCGCGAGATGATCTGGCCGTACCAGAAGGAGCTGTTCAGCTTCATCAAGTCCAAGACCGACGCGGCGATCCTGTTTCACTCGTGCGGGGCGGTCAGCGAGTTCATCCCGCTGCTGATCGAAGCCGGCATCGACGCGCTCAACCCGGTGCAGGTGTCGGCTTCGGGCATGGACACAGCCGAGCTCAAGCGGCTCTTCGGCGACCGGCTGACGTTCTGGGGCGGCGGCTGCGACACGCAGCAGGTGCTGCGGCGGGGCACGCCGCGGCAGATCGAAGACGAGGTCAAGCGCCGCGTGGCCGACCTGGCCGGCGGCGGGCGATTCGTCTTCACGCAGGTCCACAACATCCAGCCGGACGTTCCGCCAGAAAACGTCATGGCCATGCTCGAAGCCTTCGCCAAGTACAGGTGATAGGCCGGAGCCGCTACTTGCGGCGGAGTTCGTCGAACGCTTCGCACATGTGCCAGGCGTTTTCCACCGGCGTTTCCGGCATGATGCTGTTAGCCGGCGAGAGCATGTACCTGCCGCTGTGGGCGTCGAACATGTCGATGAGCCCCCGGACCTCGTCGCGGATGCTCTCCCGCGTGCCGCGGACGATGTTGTACTGCACGTCGACGCCGCCGAAGAACGTCATCTGCCCGCGGTATTCGCGGGCGATGGCGGGCAGGTCCATCGCGGCCGGCTGAAGGTGCGTCAGCACGTCCAGGCCGATGTCCACCCAGTCGCCGACGATCTCCGTCACGTTTCCGCACGAGTGCAGCCAGCAGTCCATGCCCAGCGAGTGGGCGATGTCGATCATCTCGGCGTAGGCGGGGCGGAAGTGCTTCCGCCACATGGCCGGCGATATCTGAAGGCGGTGCTGCGTGCCCCAGTCGTCTGCGAGGAAAATGCCGTCGGCCCCGGCCTGGCCGATGAGCTCCACCCCGCGGATGGTGAAGGTCTTGAGGTCGTCGAGCATCGTCAGGAACAGCTCGCCGCACTCGGCGATTTCCATCATGAGCTGCTCGAAGCCGATTATCATGTACATCCGCTCGTAGAACGTCCGCCAGAGCTCGGCTACCGCGTAGGCGTCGCCGTGGTCGGCTGCGCCGGCGGCGACGTCGGCGGTGAAGGTCTCGGCGGGGATGGTCGGCATGGACTCATCGACATACCTGTGCCACTCGTCCAGCCCCGTCACGATCGGCAGCGTGGGGTGCGCGCCGACGCCGTCAGGTGAGGCCTTGAACCGACAGCCCCAGTCGTCCGTGAACTCGCCTTCCTCCAGCTCGGGCTCGGCTGCGCGCTTGGTCAGCGACGACCGGACGTGGGCGAAGTCGTCCTCCCACCGGGCCTGCATTCTGTCGACTTCGGCGCGGTGCTTGTCGAGGAACTTGCCGTCGAACCAGAAGAACCTCGCCGGCACGACGGGCGTCGGCTCGCCGGCCAGGCAGGCCTTGACCTGGGCTTTACTGAGCATGAAGCGTCTCCGGAAAACACGCGGGCCCGCGGAGCAGGGGCCCAACCTGCCACGTGCCGGCGGGTAAGGGCGTTTACCTCGTCGCGGTTGGGACTATTGTGGCGACATTGTCCAGATGTGCAAGTGTTCGACCAGCCGGCGGGGGCAAATGGAGACACGGCACCGGTCGGCAGAACTCCCCACCCGAGACGTCCGCTGCGCGCAATGGTGACTGGCGGAGAGCTAGCTTCTGGTCCGGCTGAATTGACGCAGGTCGGCCATGCCCTGCTTGACGGCTGTCTTGAGGGCGAGGGGGTAGCCCTTCTCGGCTCGGCCGCTGCCGATGCCGGAGTAGATGATCTCCGCGTTGCTCGTCCGCACAATTCGCACGCTCACGCCGACGCAGTGGAAGGTCGTTGTACCTCTGCCGGAAACGACAGACACGCTTGAGCTTTGCTGCTCCTGTCGGGTTTTCCAGTGGGTCAGTTCGCCGCAGACGACGGCGTCGGCCTGGAGCTGTCTGCCCACCGCGGCGGCCACGTGAGGGTCATAGCAGTCCCGCACGTCATAGCCGGCTTGCTCGGCTGCCGCTTCGATCTCGCTGGGCGAGATGTTTATCAGGTCGTAGCCGCCGAGGTGGAACAGCGCCTCGATGATTTCCCCTCTGGCAGACAAGCCCGTGCCATCGGCCTCAGCGTGTGGAGCGTCGGTCAACGGCAGTACGACGATCCGCCGGACGGCGCGAAGGGCCTGCCGGTCACGGCTTTCGATACTTACCGGTGCGCAGCCCCCCATGAAGACCATCGCAGCCATGGCCGTCATCAGCGCCGGCAGGACCGGCGAGCGAGTTGTGGGTCTGGCGTTAGAGGTCATTGTGCCTGGTCTCGTTGGCGGAAAGCCGTCAGCCAGGGCCGAAGGGCCGCTTCCGCCGCCATGCCGGCTGCGGCATCGTACCCGCTTTCACTCTTGCCCCCTCCCGACTCAGCATAGATGACCCGGAGGTCGCCTACCCTCACGGCCCGGACGGATATGCCCACATGATGAACTGCGACCGTAGAGCTGCCCGAGACGACGTAGACGGTCAACCCGCTGGATTGGTCTAACGCTTGGTACTGCGTGAGCTCGCCGAGGATCACCGCGTCGACGCCGGTAAGCTGGCCGACCCGCGAGGCCATTTCCGTCTCCGACGCTATGGCCATCAAGTCGTGCTCGTCCATGAGCACCTTCAATTGGGTGCGCTCGTACACGCGCAGGTCCGGACACTTATACAATTGCTCCATCACTTTGCCTACGACCAGCTCTCCGGAGCCCTTGGCAGTGTGGGCATCGACGAATGGGACAACAGCCACGGACTGCACATCCATAAGCCGCTGGAGGACCACAGGGTCCAGCGGCTCCTCACAGCCTCCCAGCCACACAGCCGCCGAAACGCCGATCAACAAAACAACTCGATTCGCCCGGGATATTGCCACGCCGATGAAAGGTCTCATTGTCAGAATCTCCTGTTATTGTTTTCTTGTCTTGCGCAAATGGTCTTCGAAGGCTATCAACGATTGGGCAATCGCCTTGGTGAAGGCGTTGGGTATGTTCCTGTCCTTGGCCGTGCCTGTATTCTCGTAAGTCAATTGGCCCGAGCCGACCGAGAATATCTGCACGGTGACGGTCGCCGTCGCATCGGCGTCTTCGTTCGGCGGCGGGACGTACACAGCCGTGCCGGTCAATGCGGCGTCCACCCCGATCCGCCTGCCCGCGTCGGCTGCGGAAGTAAGGGCCATCACCGTCGCGCCGCGCGACAGCCGCCACAGCGCCGGCGCCTCGGTGACGGTAAGGCCCGGCAGGTCCGCCTTCATCAGGTGCACCAGCGTCACGCCTGATGCGAACGCGCCGGTGCCCTCGCTGGACGACGCCATCGGCAGGACAGCCAGCGAATGGATGTCGGCCATAGCCGATTCGTCAAACTGCGTCGGCTCGGGCGGCCCGCACCCGGCCGCGCCACAAACCGCCGTCACCAGCACCAGCAACATGCCCTTGGCGACTCGCACGATCATGGGCGGCCTCCTTCAGCGTGCGCCTGGGGTGCGGGATTGGCGGCGAGGTAGTCGGTCACGCCGATCAGAGCCGCCCGCGTGGCGTCCAATAAGGCCGGGCCGTACCCCAACTGCGAGGCGCCCTCACCCATGCCGAAGTAGACCAGCCTGCCGTCCGCCGGGGATATCAACCTTAGGCTTACCCCCGCGCAGTACGTCGATTCAGTCCAGTTGCTCTCACCGACGTAGTACCAGGCCGACTTATACTGGGTCGTAGCGCGAAAGTCGAACACCTCGCTGACCACCAACAGATCGACGTCGAGCTGGTCGGCGAGGTCGGCCTGGAAGGCCTGGTCCCACACGGCCTGACCCATACCCGCCTCGGCGATTGTTTTCTGTCGGCTTTGGCAGGGGCCTTCAACGGTGAACCGCCCGGTCTGGTCGAGCACGGTTATCAGCAACCCCGTCTGCACCGGCCCGACCCGCGGGCCGTCCGAGCCAGGCGCCCCCACAGCCGGCATGACCAGCAGCTTGCGGGCGCTGCCCAACGCAGCGGCGTCGTAGAGCTGCCACTGTGCGTCACATCCCCCGACGAGAACAATAACTGCGGCTGCGACCACCAGTGTAACCAGTCGGTTCGCACCTGTCGGCGGCTGCATCGCCAGTCTCCCTTGCTGCACAAGACACTGCAAATGGTTGGCCGAATGCTCCCTGCCTCACAACGTCACCCATTCGGACAGGGGGAGACTATCACCGATGGCGAGAGACTGCAACTATCTTGTGAGAAAGTTACTGTCCCAACGATTGTGAGCCTTTTTCGTCGCTCTGTGAATTGCGGATGCGACCGGCCATAGCCATGGGCGTCTTGCCGGGAGGAATCTGAAGAAATCGCTCACGGTCGGCGTATGGCATCTCACGGCCAGTCAACGGCGTCGACGTTCGCCGCTACGCCCACTCCGGCGACCGGTCGGGGGTGAAACTGGGCCGTCTATTGCTGCCGCGGCGCCCGACGGTGGTCTCTGCCCTAACGCCTGAAGCGCAGCGTGACGCTAGGGCTGCGCTGAGGCCGCCGGTAGCGAAGCGTCGCCCTTGGGCGCGGGGCCGACCTGCTGCGACGGGAAACGTTGTAACGTGGTTGCGTGTAGTGTCTTACGCGTGCAGATGATCTAGGGCTGTGATGAACATTAGCCCGAGTGACCTGCCGCCGGCCCGTGCTGTAAATCGCATAGTCGTCCGAGTCGAAGCCGCAGGAGGCCGTCGTGAGGATGCCCGTCAGGACGATCAGCCCGGCCGTGTTTTTCAGCGTCAGTAGCCGCATAATGCACCTCTCTTTGAGTTCTTGGTTGTTGACTGACCAGTCAGTCAACCTAAAAGGAAGAACGCCGACCCGGGACGTCTATTGCATTTCGGGAGAGATTTGGCTGCGATTCAGTCGTGCAGCAGGTCGGCCGACTGGCCGGCGCCGGGCTCAGCCGGTGCGGACGGCGACGGCGACGCGCTCGATGGACTGCTGATCGCGGATGATGGCAGGCTCGGCGAATCGGCCTGTGGCGACGATCAGGTCGCGCACGGCGTCGGCCTGCCCGCAGCCGAACTCGAGAATCAGCGCCCCGCCGTCGGCCAGTTGGTCCGGCGCGGCCGCGGCGAGCGGGCGGATTACGTCCAGCCCGTCGGCCCCGGCCAGCAGGGCGGAGGCAGGCTCGTGGAGAACGGCCGGCGGCAGCTCGTCGCCGGTGGCCACGTACGGCGGGTTGGCCGTTATCGCGTCGAAGGCCGGCAGGTCGCCGCAGTCGGCCGGGCGGGTCAGCAGGTCCGCCTGGCGGGACAACACTCGCCCGTTCACGCCGTTGTCGGCCGCGTTGCCGGCGGCGACAGCGACGGCCTCGTCCGACACATCCGTCGCCAGCACCGTCAGGTCGTCAACCTGTCGAGCCGTCGCGACGGCCACGCAGCCGCTGCCCGTGCACACATCCCACATGAAACCGGGCCGGCCGAGCGACTTCAGATGGTCCGTGGCGTGGGATACGAGCAGTTCGGTCTCCGGCCGGGGGACGAGCACTGCCGGCGTGACGGTGAATCGCAGCGAGTAGAACTCCTTGCCGCCGACGAGATAGGCCACCGGCTCATGCTCGGCGGCCCGGCGGACGAGCTGCTTGTAGGCGTGGCGCTGGCGGTCGGTCGGCACACCGTCGAAGCGGGCGTACAACTCGATGCGCTCACAGTCCAGCACGCAGGCGAGCAGCATCTCCGCCGACAGCCGGGGCGAGTCGACCTGCGCCCGTGCGAAGTAGTCCTTCGTCCACTCCAGCAGCCTCATTACGGTCCACGGTTGCGACGCCTGGTCAGCCACAGCCAAGGAGCTACCACAACGGCCAATCGGTCGCAAGCTTCGGCGGCGACGCAGCACGGGGCCCCCGGAGATGGCGCGACGCCGGTGTCAGCGTCGCGCGGCGGCGGCCCAGTGCCTTGCCCCGCGGGCGTGCGCAGGCCGGCGCACCCGCACTCGCGGCCAAGGCGGGAGGACGATCTTGTCGGTCGGCAAAAGAAGAGCCCCTTTGGCTTCCATGCGCTCCATCGGCAGGACGTACTGAGGCCCGTCGGTGGTCAGCACCGCGTCGCTCGCGACGATCACGCCGAAGCCCAGGCTCCGCAGCCCGATGACCGCCTGGGCGATGCCCTGCCCGACACCCGCGCCGCATACGATGAAGGTCGTGGGCGGCATCTCGGTTATCAGCCGCTCGATCCGCGCATGCTTGAAGATGTCGGTGTCGCGCTTCTCGACGATCACCTGCTGATACCGCCGGAATATTCCCTGCGGCAGGTCGGTGACGTTTCGCAGGCCCAGGTTGATGCGGTTGGCCAGCAGCGTCCGGGCCATCTTCTTCTCGCCGGGCGAGCCCTCTATGCAGTACGGCGTCGCCGCCAGCGGGCCTAGCTGGCCGGGCCTGATTCGCAGCACCGTGGACAGCACGGGCAGGCGGCGCTTGCGGGCCGAGCGAAACAGGCGGTAGATGCTCCCAGCCACCTCCGACGCGTGGGGGGTGTAGCAGGCCCCGGCAGGATGGAAGAAATCCCGCTGCGTCTCGATGTCCAGGAGTATTCGATTCGGCGTCATTGCTGCCTCCTGTGAACGGCTGGTGCTCCTGCACAATTGTAGGCGCCGCGGACGGGGGAGGCCCGGATACCTTTAGTACGCCGGCGAGGCGTGGGAAGTTGGCTTCACAAGAGACGGCTGCAACATGCAATAGGAGGAATTGGCTGCGGTCGCAGCCGATCGGAAGTGCGCTAGCTTCTTGGCCAGTGGGTCATTACCAGCCACAGCACGACCGCCAGAACGACCGTGCCTGCCGCCATGTAGGCTACCAGCACAAGCACGTCGCGCAGGAGCCTGCGGATATCAGCGGTGCGCATTGTCTTGTGGATGACGGCCACGGTCACAAGCAGCGGCAGCATCAGCCACAGTTGGTTTGTGGGCGACAGGTAAATCGGGTTGACGAAAAGTGTCGCGGCGGTCACGCCTCGCCCTCCTGGGCGTCTCGCTGTCGGTGCGGCTCGCCGCGGACGCCCATCGCCGCCAGCACCGTCGCGTCGAAGACGCACAGCAGGTTCAGCAGCCCGGCCACGCCGGCGTATGCGCGCGCCACGACGTCCGTCGGGTACACCAGCGCCACTCCCTTGTCGGCCAGAATCCTGTTCATGTGAAACTGTCGTAGCTCCATCGCCTCGGCCCGGTTGGCGATACGGGGCATCTCCGGCAGGTGGACTTCCTCGTACACGCGGTGCTGGCGGTACCAGCCGACCAGCCCGTGGGCGCCCGCGCACATCTCCGAGTAGAACCACCATCGGTCAGTGGCCGGGTCCACCGTCAGCACGCCCCCCATGCCGACGCCCGCCCAGAACGTCGCGCCGATGACCAGGAAAATTATCACGCCCCGCCAGGCCCGGCCGATGCAGACGTGTCCCGCGCCGGGGATCAGCCAGCCCAGCGCCAGGACCAACACGGGATGCGGATTGCTCGTCTTCCTTCGGGCCATGACAACTCGCTCACCTGCTCGCAAGAGAACGGGCAATGTCGCCAAGATCGCCCCCGATGTCAAGCGCGACGTGTCGCGACGTGCGTTTCGCCGGGCCAAGGCGGGGCCGGGGCGCCGAAGGAACACCATCCAGCCGGCTGCTATGTGTGCCAGCCCGACCGCTCGATGTCCATTACGACAATGGTGACGTCGTCGACCGGGTCGGCCAGGCCGTACTTCACGTCCAGCGAAGCGTTCATCTGAAGCAGCATCTCGCCCCGCGGCGTTTGGGCATACTCCGCGGCGATGTGGGGGAACGTCTTGCCGTGGCCGAAGTCCTGGGCCGGATGCTTGAGGGCGTCCTCCGCGCCGTCGGTGTACAGCAGCAGGCGGTCGCCGGGCGCCAGGCGGACCGTGTGAGACTCAAACCGCGCCTCGGGGAACACGCCGAGCAGTGGCCCGTCGGCCGGCAGCGGCTGGACCTGTCCGTCGGCGCCGACCAGCACGGGCTCGGGATGGCCGCCGCGGGCGTAGGTCAGCTCCAGCGACTCGGTGTCCAGCACGCAGTACACGCCCGTGCAGAACTGCCCGGAAGACAAGTTCTCGCTGCAAATGTCCATGTTGAGCTCGGCGAGCGTCCGGTCGGGCGGGACGATATGGTAGTCGCTGCCGGCGATGTGCTTGGTCTTCAGGGCCCGGCGGATGAACATCGTCATCAGCGCCGCGGCCAGGCCGTGGCCGACCGAGTCCATCACGTAGAAGCCCACGTGCGTCTCGTCGAGGCGCATGATGTCGTATATGTCGCCGCTGACCCAAAACGCCGGGCGAAACAGCGCGCCGAACCGCACCGGGCCCACTTCGGGCAAGTGACGAGGCAGAAAGTCCTGCTGCAACCGGGCCGCCAGGTGGAGGTGCTGTGAGATCGCCTCTTCGCTGAGCCCCGCTCGGGCGTTGCCGGCTGCCTCCGCCCGCGGGCGGGAGATGGTCGGCCGGAGCGCCTCGGCGGCGGCGAACTGGGCGGCCAGCTCGTCGCTGGTCGCCTCGTCGCTGACGCACAGGATGGGCCCGCCGCGGGCCGTCAGCATGTCGCGGGCGGCGACGGCGGCATCGGGCAGCATGAACACGGCGACGGCCTGAGAGGCCTCGATCTCGTCCACGAGCTCCCCCAGCGCGATCGGGTCGTTGCAGTCCTCGCAGGGCTGGAGGACGGCCACCTTGGCCTGGGCCAGGGACGCAGCCAGCGGGCGAGCGGGCCGGGCCGTCTGAAGGTGCCACCGGCGGTCGGCCGCGCGAAGAACGTTCGGTGGCACGGGCATGTCGCTGAGCCACAACAGTATCGGATTGTCCGCCAAGCTTAGTTCCTCACGGCTCTTACGAGTCTGCGCGCATGTGGCAACCGCCGCGCCTCCACTGGGTAATCGTCAAAGCGAGACGCCCCCTTTAGTTGCGCGCGGGTGATCCTATCGACTCACCGGATTCTAATGGCGTTGGGCCGGCGTTGGTCCTACAATCCTCAGTCGACGGCTTGGTATGGCGCCGGGCTCGTCTTACATGGGAGATGCGGGCCGATGTCCGATCCTCTTTGCCGGGATGAATACGTAAGTGCCGGGTACTGTATCGTCAAAGCCGTGCCGCGAGAAGACTGGCTGGGCGAGGGCCTACTGCCCGAGACGATCCTCAGCGCGTCGGGGTGTCGGTGTTCGAGCATTCCGGACACCTGGGCGATTCGATGGACGGGGATGACCGATAAGGGGCGCCTGGAAGACGCCGCCGAGTTCGGGCTCGATGGCGACGGGCTCGAAGCTCTGTTGGCGTGGACGGACGCCGCCTGGGCCGACGAGCGCTTGCGCTGGAGCAACGTTCTGTCTTCCCCGGCCGTCGCGCGGGAGGTGGTGGCGCGGTTCGTGCCGGACTGCGCGGACTTGCACATCATCGGCCTGGGCCTGGCTCGCCCCCGCGCCGAGCAATTCCCCGTCGCCCCGCCGGAGATGTGCGAAACCGGCCAATGTTGCAAGAGGGGCTTGCCCGGCGTCTATGAGACGCTCGCCCTGCGCCAGCCGCTGGTCGAGGGCGCTCAGCCGCTGGGCTTTGAGATCCTCGGGTACAGCCACGACGCCACGCCGCCGTGCTCGTGGCTGTGCAACAGCCTGCACCAGCCGGTGGCCGAGGCGCTGGACATCAGACCCAACGCCGCCGGTTTCATCGACACTGAAGCGGATGCGCAGAAGGTCGCGGACTACTGCAACCGCGACGACGTGCCCTCCGAACCGGTGGTCTGGCACCCCTGGCTGATTGTGGAATACGCGCCGTAGGGCGTGCAACTTGCTTGCACGCGGAGCGAATGGGGAAGATGGTGGGCAACGAGTTGCCCACCCTACGACTAGACTTTGGGCTGGCAGGCCTGGCGGAGCTGGGCGGAGTATTCCAGGGCCTGCTCGCGCGACTCAGCCGACAGGACGATGACGGCCCGGCAGTCGGCTGGCAGGTTCTCCAGCCATTCGTCCGGCGTGGACCACGACGCCCCGTCGTGCATTTGCCCCATGTGCGGGCCGAAGAACGAGTAGGCCTCCGTGAGCACCTCGTCGTCGGCGATAACAAGGTTCAGCAGGCACAGGTTGGGTATCTTCAGAAAGCCCGGCCACTGGTGCCGCGCGTTCGCGCAGCAATGGACGCCGATCCGCCCGTACCGCTCGGCCAGGTCCGCCAGCGTCGGCAGGAAGAACTCCTCGAACATCTCGGCGTTGACGATGCCGACCTCATCCTCCGACAGCGTCAGGCCGTACGGCATGTAGTAGTCCGGGTAGTGAGCGGCGAAGTCCTCCCCGTAGCGGGCGAACCACTCGTCGAAGTAGGCCATCAGCAGTTGCTCGCACTTTTCGGCAAGCTCCTTGACGGCCTGGGGCGCGTCCACGATGGCCATGTAGAAGCTCGTCTTCTCCCAGACGAGCGCGGCGATGTCCATCGGGCTCTGGATGTCGATAAGTTGCAGCGGGGCGTCGGGGAAGCGGCTGCGGAGCTCGTCGGCGATGTCGAAATAGCGGGCGAGCGTGCTGCGGCTCAGCTCGGGCACTTCGACCCCGGCGACCTGGCGGGCCTGGGTTATCAGCGGCCGGGCGACGGGGTTCTGGTCCTTGGTCGGGTAGAAGTGCACGTCGCAGCCGAGCGCCTCGGCGAACACCTCCGTGCCCGTCAGGCCGTACAGGTACGGCACGGTGTCGTCGTCCAGCCACTCGGCCCGGGCGAGGTCGTGCTCGTACGCGGCCAGGGCGTAGTCCATCCGAGCCTGGCGATTCTCCGGCACGGGTAGGGGAACATGGGGCGAGTGTTCGCTATAGCGAACGAGGATGATGTGCCGGTGCGGCTTGGACATGTCGTAGAAGTCGCGCCAGCGGCCCTTGCGCTGCTCGATAATCTGCATAACGTCAGCCATTGACGGATTCCTCTGTTTGTGGCCCGACGAATGTCGGGCGGCTTGGCAAATGCCGGCGGCCCGGCGACGCTCGCCGCCCGCTGCGGCTCACCGGGGGAGTGAAGCTTACCGGCAACCACGCAGCCGATGCAAGGGACGAGCGTGTGTAACCTATCCCCTGTTGTTCTCCGGCTGGTTGCCCGGCGGCGCAAGACGCCCCGTTGGGGCTTTACGGGCGCTGCGCACATTCCCAGGGCTTGCCCTGCGGGCAGCGCCCTGGGCTACAAAAGGCGCTCCTTCGGAGCTGCTCGCGGATGGCTCGTATGCCGCGTGGCGGATTTCGTGGTCCGCCGCGCCCCCGCCGGTGGAATCCTCTATCGCCGCGTGATGGCGGGGGAGAAGGTGACCATGTCGCCGACGTTGATGCCGGCCTGGCCGAGCGCGCCGGCGGCGACTTCCAGGGCGTACATGGCCGGTTTGCCGGAGCGGTACTTCTTTCGCCCGGCGAGGTCGGGCTCGACGGCCATCGTGTGGACGGCGACGATCCGCAGGCCCTCGTCGATAAAGGCGATGTCCAGCGGCACGAGGCAGCCCCGCATGACGAACTCCCGCGGCTGACTGTCGCGGAAGATGAACAGCATGCCCGTGCCGGCCGGCACGTCGTCCCGCCCGCTCATGCCGAGGAAGCGTCTCTCAGGCGTCGTCGCCAGCTCTACATCCCACCGGTGGCCGTTGATGGTGACGTAGGTCTCTTTGTTCCTGTCGCACCCGGCCGCGGCCAGCAAGGCCAGCAACAGAGCGACGGCGATGACATGTCTGCTGAGCATGTTCGCTCCCGTGAGGCGAGGTGCGCCATGATAGCACTTGCCGGTCGGCCACGCCAGCGGGCGAGCGGCGGCGGGGTGGGTCCGCCCAGCCGGACCGGCGGCGGGCGCGTCGCCGATACGGCCGGTGCGATTTCCGCCTGCCGCGTTGACAGCCGCCCCGGTTTGGCCAATGATAGGCTCTGCGGCGGCGCGTCGCCGCCCGCCGCCGACGCAGAGGAACGCGATATGAGCACGGAAATCGACCTGGACCTGGTCCGCCACATCGGCCGGCTCAGCCGAATCGAGCTGAGCGAAGACGAGGTCCGCACGTTCAAGGACCAACTCACCGCCATCCTGACGTACGTGGCCAAGCTCGGCGAGCTGGACACGGACGGCGTCGAGCCGATGGCCCACGCGCTGGAGTTAGCCAACGTCTTCGGTGCCGACGAGCTGGGCGAGTCGCTCGCGCCGGATGTGGCCCTGGCCAACGCGCCGCAGCGGGATGGGGACTTCTTCAAGGTGCCGAAGGTCATCGGCGACAGCTAGCCGACGGGAGCTTTCCGCAGATGAGTCAACTGATCGACCTCACCGCACGCGAGCTTGCCGAGGCCATCGCGGCCGGCCGGGCGTCGGCCGTCGAGGCGACGAAGGCGTACCTCGCGGCGATAGACGCCCACGACCCGGCCATCCGGGCGTACAACGAAACATTCGCGGATCGCGCGATCGCCCGGGCCCGCGCCGTTGACGACAGCCGCGCCGCCGGCGAGCCGCTCGGCCCGCTGGCGGGTGTGCCGGTGGCCGTCAAGGACAACATGGCCACCGATTACGGCCGCACGACCTGCTCGTCGAAGATACTCAAGGACTTCCGCGCGCCGTACACGGCCACGGCCGTGGCGAGGCTGGAGGCCGCCGGGGCCGTCGTCCTCGGCAAGACGAACATGGACGAGTTCGCGATGGGCTCGTCGACGGAAAACAGCGGCCTGGCGCCGACGCACAACCCGTGGGACACCGCCCGCGTGCCGGGGGGCTCCTCCGGTGGGTCGGCGGCGGCGGTGGCGGGGCGGCTGTGCGCGGCCGCACTGGGCAGCGACACGGGCGGGTCCATCCGCCAGCCGGCTGCGCTGTGCGGCGTGACGGGCCTGAAGCCCACCTACGGGCGGGTCAGCCGGTACGGCCTGGTGGCGTTCGGGTCCAGCCTGGACCAGATAGGCCCGATGACGCGGGACGTGGCCGACGCAGCCCTGCTGACCGGCGCGATCGCCGGCGGCGACGCGCGAGACTCCACATGCGTGGACAGACCCGCGGAGGACTACCTCGCCTCGCTCGATACGCCCGTGGCGGGCCTGCGAGTGGGGCTGGTGAAGGAGTTCTTCAGCGACGCGCTGGACGGCGAGATCGCCGCGGCGATCACCCGGGCCGTCGAGCTGTACAAATCCGCGGGCGCGGAAGTCGTCGAGGTCTCGCTGCCGCACAGCCGAATCGACGTCGACGCCGACGGGCAACTGTCGAGCTTCGCGGTGGCGGCCTACTACGTCGTCGCCACGGCCGAGGCGTCCAGCAACCTCGCCCGCTACGACGGCGTGCACTACGGCCATCGGACGGGCCGTAAGGTCGAGGATATCATCGAGCTCTACAGCGCCAGCCGGGCTGAGGGCTTCGGCGACGAGGTGAAGCGGCGGATCATGCTCGGCACGTTCGCCCTCTCGAGCGGGTACTACGACGCCTACTACAACCAGGCTCTGAAGGTCCGCCGGCTGATAAGCGGCGACTTCGACGCGGCGTTCGAGAGCTGCGACGTGCTCGTCTGCCCGACTACGCCGGCGCCGGCCTTCGCCCTCGGCGAGAAGACCGACGACCCGCTGGAGATGTACCTGGCGGACATCTACACGATCAGCGTGAACCTCGCAGGCCTGCCGGGCATGTCGATCCCCGTCGCCCTGTCGTCTGCGGGCCTGCCGATCGGCATGCAGTTGATCGGCCCGGTCTTCAGCGAAGAAACGCTCTTCCGCGCCGGCCGCTTGTTCGAGCGATCCGCCAACCTGCCGGAAATGAAACCGGCGATGATAAGCGAGTAATCCATGAGCACCGACACCATCGAGCCCATCATCGGCCTGGAGGTCCATGTCGAGCTGGACACCGTCACCAAGATGTTCTGCCGGTGCCGCAATCGCTTCGGCGACGAGCCGAACACGAACGTGTGCCCCGTGTGCATCGGCATGCCGGGCGTGCTGCCGGTGATGAACCGCCAGGCCGTCGAGTACTCGATAAAGGTCGCCTTGGCCCTGGGCTGCGACGTGCCGGCCTTTACCAAGTGGGACCGCAAGAGCTACTACTACCCCGACCTGCCGAAGAACTACCAGATCAGCCAGTACGACCTGCCGCTGGCCAACCACGGCTCGCTAACGATCCCGTTGGCCGACGGCGGCGAGAAGGACATCCGCGTCCTCCGCGCCCACCTGGAGGAGGACGCCGGCAAGAACGTCCACGACAACCCCGCCCACACCGGCGTGGACCTCAACCGCGCGGGCGTGCCGCTGCTGGAAATTGTCTCCGAGCCGGACATGAACAGCGCAGCCGAGGCGTCCGCCTACGCTCGGGCCATGCAGCGGCTGGTGCGGTGGCTGGGCGTCAGCCAGGCCAACATGCAGATGGGCCACATGCGGTTCGAGCCGAACATCAACCTGCACATCACCTCGGGCGGCGTGACGTACGAGACACCCATCATCGAGGTCAAGAACCTCAACAGCTTCCGCGCGCTGGCCGCGGCGATCACCTATGAAATCGAGCGGCAGTACGCCGAGTGGCGGGCGGATAGCGACTTCACGCTGGAAAAGCTCGGCAAGCAGAACCGCGGGTACGACGACGCCACGGGCCAAACGGTCTTCCAGCGGTCCAAGGAGGAGGCCCACGACTACCGCTACTTCCCCGAGCCGGACCTCGTGCCGGTGGTGGTCAGCGACGAGTGGCGCCAGTCGGTGGCAGGCCAGATCGGCGAGCTGCCTCTGGCGCGGCGGAAGCGTTACATGGACGAGCACGCGTTGACGTTCAAGGAGGCCGACGCGCTCACGCAGGATGCTCCCACGGGCGACCTGCTGGACGGGGCGATCTCCGCCGACGCGGACGCCAAGCGTTGCGTGAACCTGCTGCTGTCGCGTGGGGCGGCCGTCGCCAACGAGCGGGAGTGCACGATAGCCGAAACGGGGCTGACCGCAGGGCAGCTTGCGGGCCTGGCGAGGATGCTGCACGCCGGCGAGATAACGGCCACCTCGGCGGCGACGGTTTTCGACAAGATGATCGACACCGGCGGGGAGCCCAAGGCCATCGCCGAGGGCGACGGCCTGCTGGCAGTCACCGACACGGCTGAGATCGCCGCGTGGGTGGATGAGGCCATCGCCGCCAACGCCGAGGCCGTCGCCGAGGTCAAGGCCGGCGGCAAGAAGCAAAAGAAGGCGTTCAACTTCCTCATGGGGCAGGTCATGCAGAAGTCCCGCGGGGCGGCCCAGCCGGGCGAGGTGCAGCGCCTGCTGCGGGAAAAGCTCGGCGGCTAGTCTCTATTTGAAAACTCTCCTGAGCCTGCAAGTTCCGGGTGGCACGGGTTGCTTGCAACCCGTGTTCCCACCGCGGCGGTCGTGCCGGGCGGCGCAGCAAGCGAGCGCGGCGCCTGCGGCATTGGCGAAAAGCCGTTGCCTTTGCCGATGCTATACGAGATACTCAAGCATGTAAGGTCCGCCCACGCGCAGGTGAGCATTCAGGCCGGCCGAGGGGCTGCGGCTGAAGTGGTTTCATAAGGAGCCCGCCAATGGCACGCGCAGTCGTCCGACAAAGAAACGTCCCCTACGCTCTGATCGTTTTCGTGATGCTCTTCGTCATCGCGTTCGGCTTCGCCGTGTTCTTCTACATGCACGACGACGGCAAGGCGGCGCGCATCGACGAGCTGACCGACCAGGCCCGAGAGCGCGACGAGCAGATCGCCGGCCTCACCGACGACGTGGCGACGCTGTCGGGGTTCATCTCAGGCAGCAAGGACTTCGCCAAGGGCGCCGCCGACTACGAGGAAATCCTCCCCGACGAAGGGACGGACCCTCTCGGGTACGATCGTAACCTGGACCTGATCGCCAACCTGCGGGAGTTCCGCCGGCAGATCGACCAGGAGACGGCCCGCGCCGACGGGCTGGTCGCCAAGCTGGATGCGCAGGAGTCGGCGCTGACTGCCGAAGTCCAGCAGGAGCGGGACCGGCGAATCGCGATGGATGCGGTCCTGGCCGAGCAGGCTGCGGAGATGGCCGCACTTAAAACCGACCAGGAGGCTGAGCGCACCGAGTTGACGGGGCAGCGAGACGAAGACCGCGAGCAGTTCGCCTCGATCCGCAAGGAACTGGAGCGGGACAACAACGTCCTGACCACGGACCTCGCCGGCGAGCGAGACAAGGTCCGCGAGCTTGAAGAGGAGTTAGACGACCGGGAGAGGCAAATTGTGGCGATACGCCAGCCGCAGCTCGCCGAGGGCCAGAAGATATACCCCGACGGGAACATCACCCGCGTCGTGGACGAGAAGACCTGCTACATCTCTCTCGGCTCGGGCAACGGCGTGTTAGAGGACTGGATATTCAGCGTGTACTCCCGCGGCGATGCCGAGGCCGCCAAGGCCCAGATTATCGTCAAGCAGGTCTTCGAGGAGACCAGCGAGTGCGTGGTCGCCAGGGAGGACCCCAAGGACCCCATCGCCGAGGGCGACATCATAGCCTGCATTGCCTTCGACGAGAATCGCCAGTACACGTTCCTGGTGAAGGGCCAATTCGATATCCAGGGCAGCGGCGAGCCCACCGACGAGGGCAGGGACCAGATCATCGCCCTGATTCGCCAGTTCGGCGGCAAGGTGGTGGACGACGTGGACGTTGACGTGGACTTCGTGGTCCTTGGGCCCGAGCCGGCGATACCGGCCGAGCCGGACGAGGATATGCCCGACACCATGAAGGATATCTACCGGGCGAAACTGCGCCAACGAGATGAGTACCTGGGAGTCAAGCAAGAGGCGATCCACCTGCGTCTGCGAATACTCAACACGAACCGGTTCCTTGAGCGCATCGGATACGTGCCGGTCAAGACGCTGACGTATGAGGAATCCTACTAGGTCGCCTTCGACATGCGTTGCACTTGGCGGGCGGTCCGCACGGGCCGCCCGTTTTGCTGCGCCGAGGGGTTAGGATTTGACAATTCTCCGCGTGTGGGTAAGCTTACCTTTCTGCGCCGATGTCGCCCAGCCGGGGCCACCGGCCGGGCAGTTTCGCAACCAGCAGGAGCAGGCCATGATGCTTTCCGATCGCGTCCAATCCGTGTCCGCCAGCGCCACCATCGCCATCACCACACGGGCCAAGCAACTCCAGGCCGAGGGGGTCGACGTGGTGAGCTTCGCCGCCGGCGAGCCGGACTTCGACACGCCCGAGTGCATAAAGGCCGCCGCCAAGGCCGCCCTCGACGCCGGCGACACGAAGTACAACCCGCGAACGAGCAGGGCGCTGCTGGATGCCATCGCCGCGAAGCTGGCGGCGGAGAACGGCCTGTCGGTGGGCGCCGACCAGATCGTCGTCACCTTCGGCGGCAAGCACGCGCTGTACGACGCCTTCCAGGCGACGATCAACCCCGGTGACAAGGTGCTCATCCCCTCGCCTTACTGGGTGAGCTATCCGGAAATGGTCAAGCTCGCAGGCGGCGAGCCGGTGTTTCTGCCGGCCTCAGCGGAAGCGGGGTTCAAGATAACGCCCGAGCAGGTGCTTTCGGCCGCGAGTGGCGCGAAGGTGCTCCTGCTCAATTCGCCCTCGAACCCCACTGGCGTGACATACACTCGCCAGGAGCTGTGGGCCATCGCGCAGGCGGTGCTCAAGACCGAGCTGATGGTCTTCTCCGACGAGATCTACGAGAAGCTCACCTACGGCGATGCCGTTGCGACGTGCTTTGCCTCGCTGGACCCGGCCGTGGCTGAGCGGACGCTGACTATCAACGGTCTGGCCAAGACGTTCTCGATGACGGGCTGGCGGCTGGGTTGGGCGGCCGGGCCGAAGGACGTAATCGCCGCTATGCGCAAGGTGATGAGCCACGAGACCACCAACCCTGTGTCGTTCGCCCAGGCGGGCGCGCTGGCCGCATACACCGACCCGCGCGCAACCGAGGCCGCCGTCGCCATGCGGGCGGAGTTCGAGAAGCGAGGCCTGCACATGGTCGATCGCCTGGACGCCATCGACGGCGTGACGTGCGTGAAGCCGACGGGCGCGTTCTACTGCTTCCCGGACGTCAGCAGCCACTACGGCCGGTCAATCGGCGGGGCGGAGGTGACCGATTCACTGAGCTTCGCCGCAGCCGCGCTGGACCAGGCCAACGTCGCCCTCGTGCCGGGCGTGGCCTTCGGGGAGGACAAGTGCGTCCGCCTGACGTTCGCCACCAGCATGGCCCAGATCGACAAGGGCATCGACCGGATAGAGAAACTACTGAAGTAAGGCCGCTCTCAGCCACCCCGGCGGGGCAGTAGCCCCGCCTTACAAACTCAACCCCCAGCCCTCAAATCCCAAGACCTGCCTGCGGCTCGACTGAGCTCGCCGAAGTCCGGCAGGCAGGCACAAGATACAAAGTTCACTTCGCGGGCGATCTGCCCCGCGCCGACGACATTGTATCTTGTCTCTTGAGACTCATCGTCCAATCGCCCCTATGTGAGTCTGTAGCGATCGAGTCCGTCAGTTTCAGGCCCGAAGGGCCGTCTTCAGTAGCCCAGGGCGAAGCCGAAGGCGAGCCCTGGGGAAGGGTCGGCCAATGGGAAAGCCCCAACGGGGCGCCTTGAGGGGACCGATCGCGCCGCCGGCCGGAATGCGCCGGCGTCAACGATGGTCGGAAACACAGGGGGAGGAAAGCCAAGACGCCCCTTGCGGGGCTTGTCGCCACGGCGACGATAACCCAGGGCTTGGCCTGCCTGCGGCGGGCCTAGGCCCTGGGCTACGCAAGGCGCCCCGTTGGGGCTCAACGGCGAGCCAAAAGGCCGTTCACTTCGCGGGCGATCTGCCCCGCGCCGACGACATTGTATCTTGCTTCTTGTATCTTGAGGTTTGCTGTCTACCCCGCTGCGGTGTGGTGGATTTGCCACAAGCTTCGCCACGTGGCGGCTGAGCGGTCCATCAGGCCCATGTTCTGAAGCGCCAGCGCCAGCCCGGCGCGGATCTCCTCGTTGTTCGGGGCGCCCTCGACGGCGATTTCCATGTGCCGTGCGGCCTGTTCGAATTGCCGGCGGTCGGTGTACAGCAGGCCCAGGCGGTAGTGAATGTCCACATGCTCGGGGGCCAGGTCGACCGCGCGCTTGTAGGTCTCTATGGCGTCGTCGTTCTGGCCCAGTTGTTGCTGCGTGACGCCCAGCTTGATGATGGCCTGGACGTAGCTGCCGTTGATGTCCACGGCGGCCTGGAACTGCTCCATCGCTTCGCCGAGCCGGCCCTGACTGCGAAGCAGCACGCCGTAGCGATACCGCATGTCGGCGCGGCCGGGATGACGGGCGACCTGTTCCCCGTGCCGCTCGACCTGCTTGTGCAGCAGGTCGTCGTTGTCCAGGCTGATCTCGGCGACGGGCGTTTCCCGCCCGCCCCGGAAGTTCTTGATGAACTCATCGGCGACGGCCATTTTGAGCTGCAACCTGGCCGTCTCGCTCAACAGCAGCGTGCTGTTGGGCTCGATTGTAGCCGCCAGCTCGAAGGTGTTCATCGCCTCCTGCTGGTCTCCGCCGGCCAGTTGCGCCACGCCCAGGCCTATGTAGTTCACCAGCACCTGTTCGTTGCGCTGGCAGGCGTCGTGGAAGGCTTCGGCGGCCTCGTCCCACCGCCCGGCGACGAGATGTTGCGTGCCGAGCTTGACCATGGCTTCAAGGTAGTCAGGCTGCATGCTCAGCGCCGCCCGGTAGTTCATCATGGCCGCGTCATCGTTGCCCGCCTTGCCGTACAGGTCGCCGAGGCGGACGTACAGATCGGCGAAGCCCGGCTGCTCCTCGATGAGCGCCCCAAGGCGCTCGATGGCCTCGCGGACGTGCCCCTCGGCGACCAGCGCCTCGACCTCGTCGTCCAGCAGCGACCAGTTGGCCGGCTCCATGGCGATGGCCGTCTCGAACTCCTCGACAGCCCTTGCGTGGTCGCCCTTGCGGTAGTGCAAGTGAGCCAGCGCCGTGTGCGTCCAGCCATGCTCGTCGGTCAGGTGCTCGAGGCACTGGTACTGCTCGATGGCCTCGTCGATCTCCCCGGCGTAGACGGCCAGGGCGGCCAACCTCTCCCGCGCGGGGACCAGCGATGCGTCGCGGTCGATCGCGTCGCGGTAGTAGTCGGCCGCCTCTGCGGGGCGGTCCAGCCTTTCCAGGCAGAACCCGATCGCAAACAGCAGCGGCGGCTCGCCGGGCCTGTTAAGATTGGCGATGTTCAGGTGCTCAAGGGCGCGGACGGTCTGTCCCTTGTCGTCGAAGGCGGCCGCCAGTGCGAGCCTGGCCGGAGTGTAGTCCGGCTTGTGGCGGCAGGCGGCGGAGAGGTGTTCGATGGCCTCATCGACCCGCAGGGCCCGCAGGTGCGCCACGCCAAGCTTGAGACGAGCGTCGGGCCAGTCGGGATGATCTTGACAGCACTGGGCCAACTCCTCGATGCTCCGGGTCGAGGGCGACCAGAAGTACCGGTCCAGCATGTCGCCGACCTCGTTGTCCAGGCCCTTACCAAGAAGTTCCAACAAATAACTCACAGCGGGTTCCCTCTCTTATGCAGCCAACTTCAAAATCGCTTCCCTTGCCTGGCGGTACTCCGGGGCCAGTTCCAGCGCGCGGCGGTAGTGCTCGCGGGCGCCGGCGGGTGCGTCGTCGGTCATCAGCTCGCCGATCAGGTAGTGAACGTCCGCCCAGTCGGCGCCGCACTGCGTTGCGCGGACGAGATGCTCGACGGCCTCTTTGGCCCGGCCCTCCCCGGCCAGCAGCCTGCCCAGGTGGACCAGGGCCTGGGCGTACCGCGGGTTGATCTCCAGCGCCTTTAGGGCCTGGGCCTTCGCCTGATCGGTCTGGCCCAGGCGGCGGTGTATTCTGCT
>Ga0114919_10001033_pt1 | contig 22367 bp, 14 predicted proteins | sample BlataG_FD_88682 | JGI IMG/M metagenome (GOLD analysis project Ga0114919, IMG submission 88682) | Deep subsurface microbial communities from Black Sea to uncover new lineages of life (NeLLi) - Black_00105 metaG | ecosystem: Environmental > Aquatic > Marine > Oceanic > Sediment | place: Atlantic... | reverse complement strand
TCGTTCATGAGATCGCCCCGATAGCCATCGGGGCTAAGTTCAAAAATTTCCCTTATCATATGGGTGATTCCGTAGAGATTAAAAAAATCCAAAACCGATACCCGATAGCTATCGGGTATCGGGGTTGACCTTTGAACTTTCATATCTACTGTTTTTCAATTAGTTTACAAAGTTCTGTTCTTAATTCCCTTTTTTAATTTGCGAAGCTATGTTCTATATTTTTAGTAATAAATAACACCAGGACGTTTGCCTGCAGTCAACCTTTGTGGAATCCGCAATACGGATTCAATAAAAGCTTATCTTTACACTGGTTTATTTCATAATATGACAAAAAAAGAAAGGTATAAAAAGGTAATTGAATACTTTACGGCTCACCGGCCTTTTGCCGAAACCGAATTGGTGCATACCGATCCTTTTGAACTCCTGGTTGCAGTAATATTATCCGCTCAGTGCACGGATAAAAGAGTGAATAAAATCACACCGGAATTACTGGCAAGATACCCGACAGCCAGGGATATGGCTAAAGCTACCACGGACGAGGTCTACGAGTTTATAAAAAGCTGTTCATATCCGAATAATAAGGCAAAACATTTGATTGGTATGTCGAAAAAACTGGTCGGGGAGTTTAACGAAGCTGTGCCTTCAGATATAAATAATTTGCAAAAGCTTCCGGGAGTTGGCAGGAAAACAGCCAATGTTATTGCAGCAGTTGCTTTTAATCAACCGGCTATGCCTGTCGACACACATGTTTTCAGGGTTTCAGAGCGAATCGGACTTGCTTCAAACTCAAAAACCCCACTTGAAACGGAAAAACAACTGGTAGAAAATATTCCTGAGGAGATCATTCCACTTGCCCATCATTGGCTGATTCTTCATGGAAGGTATGTTTGTCAGGCGAGGAAACCACTTTGCAACGAGTGTGGATTACGGGAATATTGTAAGTATTATGAGAAGATAAAATAATAGAGTTTGTTGTATGAAACTCGTGTAATTTTAAGTGTAAGATGACCATTAATGAAAAGGCTAAGGCTGTCCAAAGGACTCCTACGGAGAGGCTAAGGCTAAGGAAATATTTCAAGATAAGTATGTTATGATCAATTTTATATCTTCCAAAACCTTAAACCCGGCCCCATGGAATTGTATCGCATCCTGATTCCTGTATATACAGCAGGCGGGTATAAGTATTTCCACTAGGGGAACTTTCTCCTTTGCCATAACAACATACCAGACTCACTAAAAATCTTGCGATAAATGAAAAAGATCTATCTTGATTATAATGCAACGACTCCTTTGCACGAAGAGGTTATTGAAGCCATGAAACCTTACCTGGGGGATTATTTCGGTAATCCTTCCAGCTCTCATTGGTTTGGCGCTCAGACAAGAAAGGCTGTTGAAAACGCCAGGAAACAAGTAGCAGCATTGATCAATTGCAATCCTGATGAGATTATATTCACAAGTGGCGGAACCGAATCTAATAATTATGCCATTAAAGGGTTTGCTTTTGCCAATAAATCGAAAGGCAATCATATCATTACATCCGCCATCGAACATCCTGCGGTTACGGAAGTATGTAAATATCTTGAAGAACAAGGGTTTGATATAACCTATCTGCCTGTTGATGAAACAGGATTAGTGAATGTTAAGAAGGTTGAGGAATCGATTACCCCACAAACTATTTTAATCACCATAATGCATGCGAACAATGAGGTAGGAACCATTCAACCTATTGTTAGTATAGCAAGCATTGCCAGGAAACATCGAATAGCCGTACATACCGATGCAGCTCAGTCGATAGGGAAAATACCTGTGGATGTCAAAGAATTAAATGCCGATCTTCTTTCTGTTGCCGGACACAAATTTTATGCCCCCAAAGGAATTGGAGCTCTTTATATCCGCAGAGGTATACGGTTAGAAAAACAAATTCACGGCGCTGACCACGAGCAAAACTTACGTGCAGGAACCGAAAATGTCCTGGAAATCGTCGGGTTTGGGAAAGCATGTGAAATTGCAAAACGCGACATTGAAAAAAACCATTCTTTTTTTAAATCAATGCGAGACCGCCTGCTGAAAAAACTATCGGAAAAAATTAAAGATTTAAAAGTAAACGGGCATCCCGATTTGTGCCTGCCGAATACTTTGAATGTCAGTTTCAAAAATATTGACGCCAATACTCTCCTTTCAGAACTCGAAAACATTGCCGCATCTGCCGGGGCAGCCTGTCATTCAGATAAAACAGAAATTTCAAGTGTGTTAACTGCCATGAATGTTTCATATGAAGAAGCATTAGGCGCCATAAGGTTTTCTACAGGCAGATTCACAACCCCCCGGGAAATAGATCAGGCAGCCGTTCAAATTGTTGAGGCTTATCAACGTATCATTCAAAATACAGATACAAGTAATTTTACTCCTTCTACTCCGGAAAAAATTAAATTAACGCAATATACACATGGGTTAGGTTGTGCCTGTAAATTGAAACCACAGACAATTGAAAAGATTATCAGGAATAACCCAATTCCCGACGACCCAAATGTGTTGGTTGGAGTAAGCACTTCCGATGATGCAGCAGTCTATAAATTGAATGAAGATACCGCAATTGTTAAAACGATCGATTTTTTCACCCCAATGGTAAACGACCCATATTTTTTTGGAGCCATTGGAGCGGCAAACGCTCTTAGTGATATTTATGCCATGGGAGCTCAACCACTGTTTGCTTTAAATATTGTTGGATTTCCGGTCAACCGTTTGCCGCTTGAAGTCCTGGAAACCATCCTTAAAGGCGCTAATGATAAAGCCAAAGAAGCTGGAATAAGTATCCTTGGAGGTCACTCAATCGAAGATAATGAACCAAAATTCGGCATGGTGGTTACGGGTAAAGTTCACCCAAAGAAAATTTTAACGAATGCAAATGCTCAACCCGGTGATGTTATTTTACTAACCAAGCCTATTGGACTGGGCATAATAACCACTGCCATAAAAAAAGATTTGGCGGATCAGGGAACGGTAGACCGGGCTACCAAAATAATGAGCACCTTAAACAAAACAGCTGCTCAAATCATGATGAACTACCCTGTTAATTCCTGCACCGATGTAACCGGTTTCGGATTACTTGGCCATTTACTTGAAACAACAAGGTCGGGTAAAGTTGATGCTGAAATATACATTGATAAAATTCCGGTTATCCCTGAAGCATATAACTTTGCTTCAGCCAACATCATACCCGGGGGAACATATAACAATTTGGAATTTGTTACCAAATCGATCAAGTGGGGTGCAGAAGTGGCAAAAATTCAGCAAATCATCCTTTCAGATGCTCAAACATCCGGTGGTCTCTTAATATTTCTCCCCGAAAAACACGCTGAAAAATTAGTCCGGGATCTTCACAACCACGGGGTAAGTGAAGCCAGGGCAATTGGAGTGATTACCGGTAAAGGAAAGGGGATTATTAATGTTTATTAAATACCATATTATTTTATTGACTTTATATTCGCTATACTTCTTTTACAACAAAGTAGTTTTTTAGGCTAAGGAAAAGGCTAAGGCTAAGGAAAATTTCAAAATGTAAGGGTGTAAAAATATTTCCTGGCGGCATAACAAAATGTTTTCAGACTTTGAGTACCGGTTACTGGAGATAAAAACTTAAGCCTTAGCCTTAGCCTGTTTCAAATAATAACTATTTTACGAAGCCATAATTCTATCCCCTTTACATGATGTCAGGTGTTTCCACCTGACATTGAATACTGGAGTAATTAAAATCTTACCATATCATTATGCGCCTAATATTATTGTTCTTAAGGTATTTTTTTATAAATTTATGGATTGGATTACCAAACACAGACTGATTTCAATTTTTACTTTTTTTCAACCTTAATTTTTCAGGGGTTAATATAATATTGTCTAAACTCATTGAAAATCAAAAATGAAATGAGTAAAAAACCTTCAACTGAAGAACTTCTTGCCTCTATTTCCGGATTAAAGAACCAGGTTAATATTTTAAAATCAGAACTTAAGAAGCGTTCAGAGGTATCCGAACCGGAACAGGAGAAATTTTACAAGGCATTTCACTCCAACCCGGCTTTAATGGCTATCAGCACCTTTTATGATACGAAATACATCGATGTAAATGATGCCTTTCTGAAAAAATCAGGTTATACACGGGAAGAAATTATCGGTCATACTTCTACCGAATTACAATTATATGTTGATATCATCCAAAGTGATAAATTTTTCAGGAAACTGCAAAAAATAAACAAAGTACATGATTTTGAGGTTACCATTAAGACCAAAACGGGCGAAAACCGCACCGGGCTTTTTTCTGCTGAACCAATTATGTTACAGGGAGAACCTTGCTTACTAACCATCATCAACGATATAACAGAGTTAAAACAAAACAAAGAAAAACTACAGCAGGTCGAACAAAGGTTCAGGGAATTCGCGGAACTTCTTCCCGGAATGATTTGTGAAGCCGATATGAATGGAAATCTTTCGTTCGCGAACAACGATGCACTTGAAAATTTTCAATATAGCCAGAAAGACCTCAAAAAAGGAGTAAACTTTGACCAGTTACTTATTCCCAGGGACGCCAGGAGAACCAGGGTGAATTTAATGAGAAGGATTAAAGGCAATAAACTTAGTGCGAGTGAAGTAACCGCTATTAGAAAGGATGGTACAACCTTCCCTGCGATGGCATATATCCAGCCTTTTTTTAAGAAGGGTAAACCGGTAGGATTCAGAGGTATTATGATGGATATTACCAGCAGGAAAAAAATTGAAGAGGAGATCCTGAGGGAAAAAGCTTTTCTGGAGCAACTAATAGAGAGTGCCCCGGAAGCAATCATTCAGTGCGATATAAAAGGAGTACTGGAGATAATTAATGCTGAGTTTACACAATTATTCGGGTATTCAAGAAAAGAAGCGCTTGGCAGAAATATTGATGAGCTTGTTTCCTCAGAAGACCAAAGGAAGGAAGCTGTCGGGATAACAAAAGAAGTGTCCGGAGGAAAGAAAGTGGCTATTGAAACAATCAGGCAGCATAAAAACGGCACACCGGTATATGTTTCGATTCTGAGCACTCCTATCATTGTTAACAATAAACAGGTTGGACTATATGCCATATACCGGGATATTACCGAAAGAAAAAGGGCAGAGAGTATCCGGCAAATGATCCATAACATTTCCAATACAGTAATTACCGGCAAAACCATGGAGGAACTTTTCCATATCATACAGGAAGAGGTTAGTACGGTCCTGGATACTACAAACTTCTTTATCGCTCTATATGATAAAAAAACGGGCTCCCTGACCCTGCCTTTCTTTAAAGATGAAAAAGACGGTTTTCAGACATTTCCGGCAGGTAAAACAATAACAGCCTATGTAATAAAAAAGCGAAAACCTGTTCTGTTACGTACGAAAGATATCGAAGAACTGGAGAAAGCCGGAGAGATCGAGTTAGTCGGAACGTCTTCTAAAGTATGGCTTGGAGCGCCCTTACGTGCTGAAAATGAAATTATTGGGGTTGTCAGCCTCCAGAGTTATGATAATGAGGATGCCTTCGATGAAAACGATCTCGAACTGTTGGAATTTATTTCCAATCAGGCCGGACTTTCGATCGACCGGAAAAGGGCAGAACAAAATCTTATTATCGCCAAGCAAAAAGCCGAAGAAGCCGCCCGGGTAAAACAGCAGTTTTTATCCACAATGAGCCACGAAATCAGGACTCCTATGAATGCTGTTCTCGGTATGACCCATCTTCTGATACAGTCAGATCCCCGGTCTGATCAGATGGAATATCTTAATGCACTGAAATTTTCCGGAGAAAATCTTCTGGTACTGATAAACGATATCCTTGATTTCAGCAAAATCGAGTCGGGAATAGTGTTTTTCGAGCAGGCTGATTTTAATATAAAAGAAATAATCAATGGTATTAAACAATCATTTCTGTTCAGAACCGAAGAAAAAGGCATAACATTCGACACAAATGTCGATCCTGAATTGCCCGATTCAATTGTTGGTGATCCTGTAAGATTGAACCAGGTACTTACAAATTTGATCGGAAATGCCGTAAAATTCACCGAAAAGGGATCAATTACCGTGGATTTAAACCTTAAACAAGAGACAACCGAAAACGTAGAAATTGAATTCTCAGTTACAGATACCGGGATTGGTATTCCAAAAGATAAACTGGCAAATATTTTTGAAAGTTTTAAGCAAGCCGGTACTGATATAACAAGGAAATACGGTGGAACAGGGCTTGGGCTGGCAATCACAAAAAAACTCATCGAGTTACAAAACAGTGAAATCTTTGTTGAAAGCAGGGTTGGAAAAGGTTCGAAATTTTATTTCTCACTTAATTTTCCTAAAAGTAAAATCAAGTCTGAGCACAAACCGGTTGAAACAGAAGAATCCTATAAACAACTCGAAGGTTCAAATATTCTGGTAGCGGAGGATAATGAAATTAACTTTATTATAGCAAAAAAATTACTTGAAAAATGGGGAGCTAAGGTTGACCATGCCAAAAACGGGAAAGCAGCCATTGACATGATAAGTAAAAAAAATTATGATATGGTTCTAATGGATCTTCATATGCCGGAGTTAAACGGATATGAAGCATCTAAAATAATCCGTACCTCAGAAAATGTAAAAAATAAAAACATTCCTATCATAGCGCTTACGGCATCGGTCATGCCGGACATCCAGCAAAAAATTGAAAGAGTAGGCATAACGGATTATATTTTAAAACCTATTAATCCTAAAGAATTATACCAAAAAGTTTTAAGAAAAATAAAAGGATTATAGCAATGAGAAGATTTGTTTGGATATCTGTATTCCTGGGATATTCATTGATTAATTTCGCACAGGAAAACATCCCTGAATTAAATCAAAAGATCATTGAATATGTAAACAGTGTAATCGGAAAGAAAGTCGACCGGGGCGAATGTTGGGATCTGGCATATCAGGCGCTTACGCGAAATGATGCACAATGGGATGGCGAATATGTATTCGGTAAGCAAATTAATCCACGTAAAGATGAAGTTTTTCCGGGTGATATCATCCAGTTTAAAGGCGTAAAATTAAATTACCGGAAAGGAAATACGATTTACCAGGAAACCATGCCACATCATACAGCCATTGTATATAAAGTAATCAGGAAAGGTGTATATGAACTGGCACACCAGAACACCGGTTTCTCAGGAAGAAAAGTTGGGATAAGCCAGTTTGAGCTTAACAATGTTGTAAAAGGTAAAATGGCATTTTACCGGCCTATCCATTAAATAGAGTTTGTCTATAAAGTCACAATTTTTTCGAAAAAAGCACCAAAAAACAATTACCAATTGACAAATAAAAACCAAATTCGAATTTCAAAATACCAAAACTGTTTGTCCCATGGGGATACCTACGGTAAAAATTTGGTATTTACAGATATTGGAATTTATTTGATATTTGTTATTTTGCCGTAGGCATGCCTTTGGCAGACATTTGGGATTTTATAGTTTCTGATATTTTTATAGATTATAAACAAACTCTAATTACTGACAATATTTATGATACTTTAATTCAGCCTCCCGGCTTCCCAGTTTTCTGGATCTGTCAAAATCATAACAAGCAGCTTTTAAATTACCGGTAAGAACATTTGCTATGCCGCGGTTCAGGTAGGTCTGATAATTTCCGGGATCAAGATCCAAAGCCATCGAATAATCATTAATAGCATATTTGTATGTCCTCGTTTTTAGATAAGCATCAGCCCTGGCAATAAAATTTCGTGGATTACCGGGATTGATTTCGACAATTCTGTTAAAACATTCAAGAGCTGACAAATACTTGTTCTGATCTACATACAGCATTCCACATTGGTGCCAGGCCTCCTCATCTTCATAATAATAATTAAGATAGAATTGGATATCCTCAATGGCTTTTGGATAGTTTCCTGATTCCCGATACAAAATTGATCTTTTATTATAGAGCTTTAATTGATCAGGATATAAATATATAGCGCGATTCAGCCACTTCAAAGCGTCATTAAACTCTTTCATCCTGATCAATACTTCAGCCCTGGCAACAAGATATTCCCGGTTATCTTTGTCATATTTCAATGCATTATCGTAATCCTCCAGGGAAGCTTTATAGTCCTTTATTCCGGTATTTACCCTGGCTTGAAGAGCCCATAATTTTCCATCCCTGGGATTTTCCGCCAGAGCCGTATTCAACAAAACCTTTGCTTCTTTATAACTTTTATTTTGAATAAGATATTCAATTTCCTGAATCCTGTATTCATCGGGCGAATACCAATCCTTTCTCCAAAGGCTCTTCCATTCTCTCGATCTATCTATCGATTGGAAGGCATTATCCAGTTTTATTCTTTTCCCGGGTTCCTTAAATGAGGAGTTGAGATGCTCTTCCAGATATTTAACAACTAACCCCGGTTTACCTGACAGACCATAGACCCTTGCCAATCCTAAACTTCCGCTTCCTGCCTCTAGTGTATTTGCCGATTGAAAATCAACAATTGCCAAATCATAATTTCCTGTTTCCAGGTAAGCTTCTCCCCTCTTTAACAAGACCTGATAATGGTAATTACCATCTTTTATTACTTCAGTAAATAGTTCAATTGCTCTCTGGAATTTATTAGTTTCCAGATTTGCCAATCCTTTGAGATAATTCTCTTGTTTATTCTGCCCATAGGAATTTGCAACGACAGTGAAAACAAGTAAGAAAACTATATTTATGTATCGGAATTTCAAAATTATCTACTGATATATAATGAGTTATATTATTTACTTAATTTTTTTTCATATTAAAGGCTAAGGCTAAGGCTGAGGCTAAGGATTTTTAACTTTCATTTTTGTCTTATTCCTTTCATTTTATACTCATTTTTAAGTATTAAACATATTTTTTTTGTTTTAAGTTAATGTAGTAGTTTTTAAATAGTTATCGTATTATTCATATTCAAGTTAGAAATTATTATTTTATTACTCGTATCATTTTTTATTCTACTTTAAGGTATTACTTAATCTGGTTTTATTTTTTTTATTCAATATATATTAGTCATTATATAGTTAAAGGTTGAGTAAACAAAATCAGAACCATTTATTAATTACATACCTTACATTTTAGTAAGTCTTTTCCGTCTCTGTTTTTTATGTTTATTAATCTTATCACCCTTTTGCCTTCCTTAGCCTTAGCCTTAGCCTTAGCCTTAGCCTTATTCCACAACCATTCAAATTTAGCAGTTTAATTTGAATAGTATTAACCTTTTAAATTACTTTGCGAAGCTATGTTATTTCTCTCCCGGTGCTTTTGCTCCTTTTTCAGTTATTACATGCACAAAACCGGAAATATTTCGTAATTCAAGCCCCGTTAGTCTAATTTCATATATATCGCATATGTAATAGTAAATGCCGGGAGACACATAATTATTGTTGTATTTCCCATCCCAGTTAATTTCAGGATCGTCAGTCTGGTACACAAGATTTCCTACCCTGCTGTATATTTTTATATCGATTTTCTCAATAAACGGATATACTTTTGCCTTCAGAATATCATTTATATTATCCCCGTTGGGTGTGAAAACGTTTGGGATTTCAAAGTATATGCAGGTATCAACACAAATTAAAGGCATTGAATATACACTTTCGTTATCAAACGAGTCGATTGCGGTAACAGCATAACAACCTGCCATGGTCAACTCGGGATAATGTATAAAGGTTGTATCTTCAAGGGAATTCCTGGTTCCAATTACTCCCAAACCCATATCCAGCTTAGATTTATAATAGACTTTATAACCTACTACATCAATCCCGCATTCCGGATCCGGTTTTGTCCAGATTAATTCGTTATATAAACTGTCACAATTTGAATAAACTGTGAGTACCGGAGGACAGGGAGGCTCACCATCATCGGGAACCCCGCAATTTTCATGTGAATAATTAATGAGCGGATCGACAATTCCCTGGCGTGAATAGGTACCAATACTTTTTACCAAATAACAATATTCCATTCCATTAGCCAGATTTATATCATGGTATAGCGTATCCTTTGAAACACTTAACGAATCAAAATCAAGGGTGGCTCTGTTTTGACGGTAGATAATATAATCGGTGTTGATCCACGGCACATTTTTCCTGATGCATAGAATTAACTCATTATCAGCAGGTTCAATATGTAAAAATATAGAAGAAGCTTCACCCGGATTACCTATTACAAACCGGTTTCCGTCTTCATCGTTATATAGTTCAACTCTGTATGTATATCCAAAATCGGTGGTATTGATCAGTGTATCAACAAAAGTAGTATCCTCCAGGTCGAAAAAAGTATGAACCGGCGAAAAGTTACTTCCCCAAATTCCGGGTGAACGATATATCCGGTATTCGTACGGTCCGGGGGCAGGAATGGTATCCAGATCTTTGGGTTTTGCCCATGCCAGAAAAATTGAGCCATTTGACCGGTCGGTATGATTAACGCTAACGTTTGTTATAACAGGTGTTCCCTGCATTAAAACGGAACAAACTTCACCGGAAGCGATACTTTCCGTTCCATTCGGATAAAGAGCCACGATCATATAACAATATTTTGTGCCCTGTAATAACCCTTCCCCATTATTGTTATCCATAAATACCGTATCATTTAAACCGGTAGTCTCCCCAACAGGTTTGTATCCGGTATACCCGGGGACACCGTTCTCACATGTATCAGGCACAAAACCATAACTCCCGATTCTTCTATAGATCCGGTATCCGGTTACATTATTACAAATGCCGGGTGACCAGTTTAACCGGATATAGTTATTGGTTGGAATGGCTACCAAATTTTCCGGTGCAGGACCCAAAACTTTAATGTTAAAATTATCCATATCCGCAAGATTCACCTCCTCGTTATTGTCTTCAACCTTTATCACAATACTATAAGGTTGTTCACGAACATGTGTGCATGTTGTTTGCCATCTGAAAACAGAAGTTACATAACCGGAATCGGAGTTAGTTGTTTGAAACTCTGCCGGACTATCCTCATGGTGAAAGACGCCTCCAAATGCCGAATGTGTCATCAGGTCATTATCCTCATCCGTACTTGTAATATTATATTCGATATAGGTTCCTGCAACCACACAAAAGTCATTGAGATCAGGGGTTACCGGCGGATTGTTATCAGATTCAAAAACTGTTATTTGCATATCCCTGACAATATTCCCGATTTTTATTCCATGTCTCCACTCCTCGACATTTATGGCAATATTAAAGTTGCCGGTCTCCATAGGGGAATCCCAAACCAGATCACCGGTTAACGGATCAACATATAATGTGTCACTTGCCGGCGGAAAAGTATAATTCTCGATTGGTTCGCCGTTTTCCTTCAGGCAAATTGCCAAACTATAAGACAGACTGTCTCCTTCCTCATCGTATGCTGTAGGATTATGAATAAATTTCCTGCCAAGGGCAGCCTGGTCAATGGGTGGATTCAACAGAACCGGTGTATCGTTAAAACCAATTGCAGGATGAATCATCATGGTTGTTTTAATCGCAAAGACCACATTAACTGAGCTTGGAATATTCAGGACACCAAAATTCCTGTTAGGGTCCTGAACCACAATTTCATAAACTCCCGGTCCCGGGAAGGTATGATTGATAATGTACTTATTCCTTTTATAGAAGTTCGGGAGATAAACGATTTCAACCCTTGGCGCTACGGATGTTGTGTGATCACCCCAGGCCACTTCCAGTTCATCGCGATCCGCGGCACTTAAGGTATACGTAAACGTTGTTATGGTTAACTCAAACGTAAGACCAGAGATCTGCCTGTAGGTTATTTCTCCTGCCCTGTTATGAGTTGCATAACACATTGAAAGGCTAATGAAAAGGGATAATATGGCCAATAAAGCTCGCCTCATAATAATATTGTTCTCAGTTACAGGTTACAGGTTTACTCACTCCCACATGCCTTCCCACAACCTGTTCGTGAAGTTTGGTTTCCACTTCGTTCCAACCAAACGTTCAGGTTTCAGATTTCAAGTTTCAGTTAAATTATAATCAAGTATCCAGCAACCAGTATCATCTCTTGTCATGATATTTGTCTACAGGTTAAACATAAAAATTACTCGCTCCCACAGGCCACAATCACAATCCCGCTTGTGAGGTTTTGCTGCGCAAAACGTTCGAAATTCATAATCACTTCGTTATTCGTAAATCGTTAATCGATATTCGTAATTCTTTCAACATACTACTTTGCTCTCTTGATGGAAACTGAGTACTGCCTATTGTTGACTTTTTCCTGCCTCCTGCTACTGCAACTGCTACTAATTTCTCAATCCTCAATAAAACATAATGACGAACCGTCCGCCCCCTCGCCCTTTCGTCTCTAAATATCTCCCCCTTAATTTTGTTATTTTCCTTTTTTTCCAACCCGGTTGGCAGGAGACTGAATATTTATTCCTGCCACTGCTACAACCACTTCCCCAGCACCTTGAATCCATTCACTTCTCACCGCTCACTTTTTTACCTTTCACTTATTATGATGTTTTCCAAAATAAGGATTTAACCAATACTGATGATTATTTCGTCAAATTAATTATTATGTTTCTTTCACTGTTCGTCAGCCTGTAACCCTTTTCAAAATCAATAGATTTAAAAATAACCAAATTGGTTTGATCATTAAACAAATCCATCAAGATGGAATTTGTAATTAAGGCTGATCTTACCTTCTGCTTACAGCCAAACCGGTAATATAACCACACTGCTTCTTCATTCATTCTTTTACCTTCAAACTCCGGATTTAATCTCTTATTTCGGTTTACAACAAACTGAAAGGATTCGGAAATATACCGGTCAAAATAAATCTGTTGATCTTTCAGTTCGTCTTCATTTCCCAGCCTGAGATGTATTCCATATTTATTAAAGATAATGCGCTCAAAATCATCTGTATATATCTTGAAGGAAATGATAAAAGATTTCCTGTCCTGCTCATATTCAATATTTGTAACTGAAACATGAACAGGATGTGCAAAAGAAACAAGCAAAACACTCAGGAAAATCAGCCCTTTTCTTATCATCTCCCTACAAAAATTATGCATTTATTTATCTTTCATCCCGATAAGTGCTTCAATCCCCAAACGGTAGGAATCCAGCCCAAAGCCCATAATGCTCCCTTTGCAGGCATTCGCAATAAAGGAAACATGCCGGTACTCGTCTCTTGCCAGTATATTGGTAATGTGTACTTCTACCGCAGGTGTTTCAACGGCAGCCAGTGCATCTGCAATCGAGACGGATGTATGGGTATATCCTCCGGCATTGATTACGATTCCGTCATAGGAAAAGCCAACTTCCTGAATTTTGTCAATTAATTCACCTTCAATATTGGAATGGAAATAATCAATCTGAATATCTGAAAAAGACTTGCGAAGACTGTCAAGATATTCATCCATTGGCATCTCACCATACAAACCGGTTTGCCTTTTGCCCACTAAATTTAAGTTTGGACCATTAATAATTTGGATTTTCATATTTGTTGGATTATCTTGGTTCCTGTATGCAAAAGTATCTCAAAGCAAATTTACCATGTGACCCTGTGAAATAAATCGAAGATTTAATCTCTAAAGATAGGGATTATTTCATTTAGCCTGACGTATTCATAAACTATAGATTAAAAAAATATCAATAGCCCCGTCCTTTAGGGCGGGGAACAAAGTCAACCTATTTATCTTCCCTCAAAATTCGGGGAATTTTATTTTCAAATTTATTAAATTCCACAAATTTTGAGGGAGGGGAGTTGGTTTCTTTTCAAACCCCGCCTTAAAAGGCGGGGCTATTGATAAATTAATCACCAAAAGTTTATAAATTTAATCAGGTTAGGCATTTATTCTTTTAGGCATTCTAAACTTTAGTCACTTTAAACTTTGTTATGTTACATAACATGAATACTGGTTGGAACAAATTGGTCAGCGATTTTAACGTTTTCCTGAAACTGGAAAAATTACTGTCCCGGAATTCCATTGACGCGTATATTTCTGATGTAAAGAAGTTAAAAAGTTTTTTCGAAGTTATAGGTAAAGATATCAAACCCGTTGAAGTAAAACTTTCTGATTTAAAGCACTTTATTGAATGGGTTAACAAACTTGGGATGAGTTCGGGAACCCAGGCACGGGTTATTTCAGGTATTAAGGGATTTTATAAATACCTGTTGCTCGAAGATATTATTCAGACCGACCCTACCGCATTGCTTGAATCACCAAGAAGGGGAAGGAAATTGCCGGATATCCTTTCGGTTGAAGAAATAGACAAAATCATGGCTGCTATTGATCTGAGCAAGCCACAAGGGCAACGGAATAAAGCTATACTGGAGACATTATACAGTTGTGGTCTGAGGGTCTCAGAATTGACTAACTTAAAAATATCGAATCTTTATTTTAATTTAGGATATGTTAAAATCCTTGGTAAAGGAAGCAAAGAAAGGCTTGTTCCGATCAGTTCCAGGGCAATTAAGGAAATCAATCTGTATTTTGAAGACAGGAGAAGACTGCCCTCTGTTGCGAAAGAGGATGAAAATATTGTTTTTCTCAACCGGAGAGGGAAAAAACTCACAAGGGTAATGGTATTCATTATTGTAAAAGAATTAGTCCAAAAAATAAATTTACGAAAGAACGTCAGTCCCCACACTTTCCGGCATTCCTTTGCCACCCATTTGATCGATGGAGGTGCCGATCTCCGCGCCGTTCAGGAAATGCTGGGGCATGAATCAATTTTAACCACTGAAATATATACCCACCTGGATCGCGAATATCTCAGAGATACAATAATCCGGTTCCATCCCAGGTCGTAGTGTCAAGGCAAAAGGCGAAAGGCAAAAGTAAAGAAGTAAGAAGTAAATAGCAGGAAGTAAGGAGAGAGAGAAGAGAATAATGAATACTGCTAACATCTTTCCCGCAACAACTACAATTTTATTTTTGGTAACAGTAGTTTTTCAAAAAAACACGATTGTAAGTTTTATCTTATATTTGACACTGATTAGTCACTTTTATGCAGGGAAATTGAAAAAAACGAATGTTATGCTAAAAATTAATCGCGGAAGAAATTGGATTTTTTTCAAAAAGGCGAGTAATAATCTTACGACTCTTATTTTTTTTTTATCGATTCAACTTTTTATTTGTAATAATAGGCTTTTTGCACAGGTTGTAAAAAGCGACACTACCACATTATCTTCTTCCAGGGAACTTGTTCATGCGCCCTATGTTTATATCGATTGCCGGTACTGCGACTACGATTTTATCCGCACCGAACTGACTTTTGTAAATTACGTGCGCGACCCGGAGATAGCTGATATCCACGTGTTTGTTACCGATGAACGAACTGCCGGAGGGGGTAGGGAATACCAGTTTTCTTTTATTGGCCGTCGTACTTTTGCCGGCACTGAATACACATTGAAGCACCATATTGACCATAATGCGACATCAGAAGAGGTCCGTAAAGCGTTAACCGGATTTCTGAAAATGGGGTTTGTTTCTTATATGCTGCAAACGCCGCTGGGAACCCGGTTCTCCATAGAATATGAAGATAATGGGGAGGATGAAACGCTGCAGGTTGTTCAGGACCCCTGGGACTACTGGGTGTTTCAGACGTATGTGGGCAGGATTCAGTTGGATATGGAATCGAACCAAAACGAATTTAATTCCCGGTGGGGATTTTACGCCGACCGGGTTACGGAAGAGTGGAAAATCCGCATCAGGCCCTATTTTAATTATCGCAGGGTGAAAATCCAAACTTCTCAACTGGAAGCCCCGGTTATCAGTTCACAACGCCGGCATGGATTGGAATCCTATGCCATTAAAAGTTTAAGCAACCACTGGTCGGCAGGGCTTTTCGTGACTTACCTCACTAATAATGAGCGCAACACCAGGCATGAAATAATTGCCAGTCCGGGAATCGAATACAGTTTGTTCCCTTACGAAATGGCAACACGGAAGTCGATTACATTTACATACCAGATGGGTTACGGGTATTACAATTACTATGACGAAACCATTTTCAACAAAACCGAAGAAACACTTTTAAATCATCAGTTAAAGGGTGTGGTAAACATTCAGCAACCCTGGGGAAGCATTGAAACGGGGCTTGTGGGCTCCCATTACCTGCACTATTTTAACCGGCGCCGCATTACGTTCTACGGACGAACATCGGTAAGGTTGTTCAAAGGCTTTTCTCTGAGTTTTCAGGCTGACTATAATGTGATCAGGGACCAACTCTCCCTGCCCAAAGGGGAGGCATCGCTGGAGGAAGTGCTTCTCCGACGGCGCGAACTGGCAACCAACTATTCGTTCTCCAGTTCCGTTGCTATTACTTATACCTTTGGTTCAAAATTTACCAACATTGTGAATACCCGGTTTTAACCCGGAAAATTCATAAATTTTCCTTCCGAGCCTCGGGACGACTAAGATTCACTACCAATTTTTTTCAAAAATTGAAGTTCATCTAAGTCGGGGTTAACCTCGCTTGGCGGGGCAGGCAGGACAAGCCCAGTGAAATACTGCTTCGCAGTAATGGCTTTGCCATTATTTCACAGGGCAAGCGTCGCATTTCACCCCAGAGAAATAGAAAAAATTTCACGGGGTAAACGTGGCAAGCCAGTAACCAGCAACTTTCGTAACAATGGCTATCGAAAGTAGTGCAAATAAAAAAAATATTATTACTTTTGGCTCAATTTGCTAAAATTGGAAAAAATATATACTAACACATTAAAATAGAGGTAATTATGTCAGAAATTAAACGAGTTTATACATTTGGAGATAAGAAAGCCGAAGGCAAGGCTGATATGAAAAATCTCCTGGGCGGCAAGGGTTCCAATCTTGCCGAAATGAGCAGGATTGGTATTCCGGTACCTCCCGGATTCACTATTACCACAGAAGTATGTTCCGAATATTTCGAACTGGGGAGAGAGAAGGTTATTGATTTATTAAAAGAGGAAGTAGAAAAAGCTGTTGCCTATATTGAAGGCATCATGGGAGCCAAATTTGGAAGCAAAGAGAATCCTTGTCTGGTTTCCGTACGATCGGGAGCAAGAGCTTCTATGCCGGGAATGATGGATACGGTTCTGAACCTGGGGTTGAATGATGATACTGTTGAGAGTCTCTCCAAAAAAACGGGAAACCCCAGGTTTGTATGGGATTCTTATCGACGTTTTGTACAAATGTACGGCGATGTGGTTCTGGGAATGAAACCTGATTCAAAAGAGGATATCGATCCGTTCGAAGAGATAATGGATAACATTAAGGAAGCCAATGGTGTTAAACAGGATAATGATCTTGGTGTCGATGATTTGAAAGAGCTGGTAAAGCAATTCAAGCAAGCGGTAAAAGAAAAAACAGGGAAAATTTTTCCTGTTGATCCATGGCAACAGTTATGGGGTTCGATCATGGCTGTTTTCGATAGCTGGAACACACCAAGAGCAATTGTTTACCGGAATCTGAATCAAATCCCTAACGATTGGGGAACAGCTATTAATGTCCAGGCTATGGTTTTCGGAAATATGGGTGAAAGTTCTGCAACCGGAGTTGCATTCACAAGGGATGCCGGCACGGGTGAGGATATTTTCAATGGAGAATACCTGATCAATGCACAAGGTGAAGATGTAGTGGCAGGCATCCGGACTCCGCTAAATATTACAAAAGAGGGATCTATGCGTTGGGCAAGACTGGCAAACATTTCTGAAGAGGAAAGAGCAACAATGTATCCGTCTCTCGAAGAAGCCATGCCTGAACTTTACAAAGAGCTCGATGATATACAACAGGAACTGGAGAACCATTACAAAGATATGCAGGATCTCGAGTTTACCATTCAGGAAGGGAAACTTTGGTTATTACAAACACGAAATGGAAAACGGACAGGTGCTGCAATGGTAAAAATCGCCATTGATATGTTACAACAAGGGATCATCGATGAAAAAACAGCACTTTTACGCCAGGAACCGAATAAATTAGACGAACTACTACATCCTGTGTTTGACCAGAATGCCATTAGCAGAGCAAACGTACTGGCTAAAGGATTACCTGCTTCCCCGGGAGCAGCTACAGGTCAGATCGTGTTCTTTGCAGATGAAGCGGATAAATATCCCGAATCCATCCTGGTACGCATTGAAACCTCTCCTGAAGATCTGGCGGGAATGGATATTGCAAAAGGTATTTTGACAGCCCGGGGCGGGATGACCTCTCACGCCGCTGTTGTTGCCCGTGGAATGGGTAAATGCTGTGTAGCCGGTGCCGGCAGTATTGTAGTCAATTATAAAACACGTACACTTTCTGTAGATGGTCATACCTTCGATGAAGGTGCCTGGGTCTCATTAAACGGTTCAACCGGAGAAGTATACGAAGGCAAAATTGCAACTATTGACCCGGAATTAAGTGGTGATTTTGGTAAAATTATGGATCTGGCTGACAAATATGCCACGATGAAAGTGAGAACCAACGCTGACACACCCAGAGATGCAAAAGTGGCAAGGGATTTCGGCGCTTTGGGAATCGGTTTGACCAGAACTGAGCACATGTTTTTCGAAGGAGACCGGATCAAAGCCATGCGTGAAATGATACTTGCTGAGGATGTAGCCGGAAGACGGAAAGCACTGGAGAAATTATTACCAATCCAGAGAGAAGACTTTGAAGGAATTTTCGAAGCTATGCATGATCTTCCCGTAACGGTTCGTTTACTCGATCCACCATTGCATGAATTTGTTCCCCATGAAGAAGAAAACCAGAAGGAAATGGCTGAAGAAATTGGTATTTCGGTTGAAGAGATAAAAGCCAAGGTGGAATCCCTGCATGAATTCAATCCCATGCTGGGACACAGGGGATGCAGGTTAGGTAACACGTATCCGGAAATAACCGAAATGCAGGCAAGAGCTATTATTGAGGCTGCATTAAACCTGAAGAAAAAAGGTGTTAAGGCTATACCTGAAATTATGGTCCCTCTGACAGGCACTTTGCAAGAAATGGAATTGCAGGAAAAAATTATCCGCGATACTGCTGAAAAAGTATTCTCAGAAAGAAACGATACGATCGAATACCTGGTTGGGACTATGATTGAAATCCCCAGGGCGGCGCTGACTGCTGACGAAATTGCCAAATCAGCAGAATTCTTCTCCTTCGGCACAAATGACCTGACACAAATGGGATTTGGTTATTCACGCGATGATGCAGGAACATTTCTGCCAATTTACATTGAGAAGGGTTTACTAAAAAACGATCCGTTTCAGATTCTCGATCAGGAAGGCATAGGACAGTTGGTTGAAATCGGAACCAGGAAAGGAAGGGAAACAAGACCTGATTTGAAAGTAGGTATTTGTGGCGAACACGGGGGGGAACCAACCTCTGTAGAATTTTGCTACAGGGTTGGTATGGATTATGTAAGTTGCTCTCCGTACAGGGTGCCTATTGCACGTTTGGCAGCAGCCCAGGCAGCAATCAAGGACGAAATTTAGTACTTACTTTACCCGTCTTGACCGCTTGAAGCGTGCGGACGGGGATCAGCTTATAAACCCCGACAGGGTTCAAACCATTTCGTGAACAAAGTGAACGGAATGTTTCATGAGCAGGTTTGAGCGAAGGATTGTGGGAGCGAATAAACCCTGTCGGGGTTAGTTTTTTAATGATTCACAATTAATTGTTTAACTTTTAAATATAAAACCCTTAGGGTTTTTCTCAAAAAATAACCCTGAAAAGGGTTCAACAATAATAACCCCGGGCGGAGCCCGGGGTAAAGATGGTAGAAAGAACACTGGTCCAACTACTACCCTTCCTCAGGGAGAAACCGCCTCATGTACCGGAAAAGGAAAGCTTAACCATTTTAAAATCCTATCCTACCGCTGGTGAAAAATTCATTTTAAAACAACCCGGTTTTACATGAAACGAGCTGACGTAAATAATAATGCAGGTTAGATTAACAATTTAGGATAGGTGGATTCAATGTTTTTACTGATGATTATTTTGTCCTGAGAGGATTAATGACAATTGTCGTAAATTCGAAATAATTTAATCCTTAATTTTTCTAACCTTTTGGTTTTCGGTAGAAGCATCGATCATTTTAGCCCAGCTTACACGTTTTCCGGTTTCGAGGGATTCATAAACATATCCTTCATCTGTAAAGAATAATTTACATTTTCCCAAATCATATCGTAAGGATTCCACTACATCACCTTCTTTCAATGGGTTTCCATCGAAATCAGCCAGTTTGGGCATTTTTCTTTTTTGGCTGCTGCCTTTTTTAAATAATTGAAACATAATGATTCTGATTTTTTATTTAAAGTTAAGAAAAATTTAAATGTACTGAAAAGGTTGTAAGAACTTAAAAATCAAGTTCCGTTTTAATTTTTTTATAACCTGATTTACTTACCGGTAACCGGGTTTCATTATTCATTATAATCAGATATGACTCCTTCCCGTATTGCTCAAGCTGTGAAATTTGATCAATTCTGACAATATACGACCGGTGAACCCGGATAAAAGCGGAAGGATCGAGAACGGAATAAAATTAATAATGCTGAACTTCGCCTCCTCCAAAAATCACCACCCCTTTAAAAACCAGTTGTTTGCTCGGATCATAAACAACATTCGGATCAGGGACCCGCTTATCTGAGAATCCTCCGAAAATTGAAGTTATTTCCACTTTAATATCCCAATCCCGCGGAACAATAAACTTCGATCCGCCAAAGAGGGAAAATACATCAATTACATTTCTCCCTTTAGCAAGGGAAGCTCCTTTAAAATTAAACTGCGAACCACCAAAGATTGAAGTGACTTTACCCCCTTTGAAATTTTGCGAGGTAATCATACGCTGACCACCACCAAACATGGAAAGATCATCAATAGAATCCTCATCCAAAATCTCTCCATTGTTTCTATGATGGTGTCTTCCTCCCCTGAAAAGAATCAATATTCCAACAATAATAAAGATCAGCGGCCAGAATAAGCGCCTCCAACCCCAACTATAAGGAATATTCACAATTTCAGGGATCAGGAAGAAACCCCCAATAGCAAGCAGAATCCAGCCAACCGTTTTGTTTTCTTTGCTTATTAAGAATACAAGGCCGATGACAATCAATATCATTTGCCATGAAAAAATAATGGTACGGATTCCGAAAGGAAAAAGATTTAAATTTAAAGCGATAAGGGCTGCGCCAATTAAAACCAGGATAATGCCTAAAACGGCTCTTTTGTTGTTTCTGTGTTCCATTTGTACCTCCTATAAATTTTGGTTATATATTCCAAAAATAGGCATTGATTAGAAGGAATAAAACAAAAAATCGGTAAACAGGCGAAAAAACCCGGTAAATGTATTCTTTAGAAGACACCTACAAGGATCGATACGGCAATAAGGAGGTCGGTAGCCAAAACCGTTATGACATTGCTGCCTAAAGCTGGCACCAGTTTTTGGATATCATCCCCATGTTTTAATGCAATGTTACATGCTTTTATAGCAAGAGGGACAGGAAGCAATGCCAGATATACCCAAAATGGTCCCAGTCCTAACAAAGGAATCGCCAGAATAATTCCAAAGGTCAGAATCATCCCGATGGTATAAACCACGGCGGCGCCTTTCGTTCCAAGTTTAATAACCAGGTGGAATCGTCCTCCTGCTTTATCAGCTTCCCTGTCAGGAAATTCATTGATCAGAAGTAATAAGGAAGTTAAAATCCCGGGAGCGATGGAATAAAGAACTACCCTTGTTGGTAATACCTCCCGGAAACTCATTTCGGGTGTAGCAGTCATGGCAATATAAGTCCCAATAACCACAAAAGAACCCAGCGTTAACCCTGCAAAAAATTCTCCCAATAAAATCTTTGCCAGCGCTTCTGTATAGAAAATGATGGTCAGGCCTCCGATAATTGAGAGAGCTATAACGGCCCAGTGAGACACGATCGTAAAGTAAATTCCTATAGCAAAAGACAAAAAAAGAGTTATAATGGCAACAGCCAAAACAATACATGGTTTAGTAAGACCCTGGGTAAGCATTCCGCTTCCCCCGCTAAAAGGACTTCTATGTGTATTAAAATCAATTTTTGTCTTATGGTCTGAGTATTCATTGAAAAGGTTTACCGAAATATGTGATGAAACAACCCCTATCACAAGCAAAAGGGCATGCCATCCGTTGAAGTTCAGTTCATCACTAACCGGTAATTTATAGGCTAGTGCCAGGCCAATTGCAACCAGTAAAACCGCCAGAATTAAAAACGGTGCACGTATTTGCGCCATCCAAACTTGAAAACATCCAGGCTTATCCATAATAAAAACAACTTAGGTTAAAAATTTAAAGGGTTAAAAATACCTTTTTTTTTTAAAAATCAAAAAAAATGAACTGTTCCACAGGTTCAACATTTTATCTTACCTGTTTAAAAACAACCTGGAT